>Ga0206956_1033_pt1 | contig 47514 bp, 52 predicted proteins | sample Alteio_BWOrgHeat_35_FD_153252 | JGI IMG/M metagenome (GOLD analysis project Ga0206956, IMG submission 153252) | Enriched cells from forest soil in Barre Woods Harvard Forest LTER site, Petersham, Massachusetts, United States -... | ecosystem: Environmental > Terrestrial > Soil > Temperate forest >...
CGGAGTCCTTTTCGAGGATCTTGCGGAGCAGCCTCATGTTGACGTCAAACCGGCCTGCGTTTTCGCTCAGGGATGTATCCAGCACGAAGACCGCGTGCTCGGCGAACGGCTTATTCTGAGCGCTGGGAAGATCGGGACGCACTCGGGCGTAGAGGTAATATTCGCCGTCATCGCGGCCGGAGATCGCCTGGATATCGGCCTGGGCGGGTGTGTACGAGAATATGGCCTCGCCGCCAGGGCCCTTGTCCTGCCAGGAGTTGGTGAAATAGGTTCGCTCGAACATGGCGGACTTCTGTCCTGCCGGCTCGAGCTTCGCCTCCTTGCACTGATCGGTGTCGGCGAGCAGCGTGAACTGCAGGTCGTGGAGCTTGCAATCGGGGAGCGCGAAACTGTAAGCCACGTGGCCATTGATCACCGGCATCGTCTGCTCGTAGGCAAGGACGACGCGGTTGTAGCCCTGGCGTGGGATGGGGAAGACGCGGCCGCGGAAGGTGTTGCCGCCCGCGTATTCGAGCAGGGCGGGGTCGATGCGGCGGCGCGTGGTTTCTTCGTAGGCCTCCAGGCCCTTCTCCTTGGACACGACTTTCGCTTCCTGCAGCTTGCCCCACTCATCGGTACTGACGCTCTTGACCATCTGCGTGGGCGCCATGCGGGCCAGCTCCGCGGCGTTGGGAGCGCCGTCGCGATCGGCGAACCTTGGCGGAGCCGTGTCGCGGGTCTGTCCCAGGAACATCGCGAAGTAGCTCGGGCTGGCGCCGGTCGGCAGAGGATACTCGAACGTGCCTTCGAGCTGCTGGTTGTGCGGATTGCGGAAGACGTGGTCGACCACCGTGCGGGCACGCGGGCCGTCGATGGTCACGGTGACCTGAAGGCTGACGAGGTCGAGGGAGTTGCCGTCGCCGACGTAGACGCGGGCGAAGGAGGGCTGCTGGCGGTCCTTCTTCCAGACGAGGGGCTGGTCGCTGCTTGAGGACTTGGAGGCGGAGCCTTCGCCGCCGGAACTTTGACCGCTGCCGGAGCCGATGGGCCGGCCCGTAATCGTCATTCCAGACGTAGAGCCCGAACCAGCCGCCGTTGTTCCGCCGGAACCGCTACCGCCGCCGGAACCACCAGCGGAACCTTTGCCGGAATAGCTACCGCCCCCGGAGGCACTGCCGATGGGGAGAGGGACGATTTCGCTCCGACCGCCGCTGCCCGAGCCGCTCCCGAATGAATGTGGGTCCAGGCTGAAGCTTCGGCTGCCGCTGACGAGCGTCGCATCGCCTGGGCTTTTGAGGATAGGCAAATCGATGTCTGGACCTCCGGGTTTACCGGATCCCGAGTACGACGGGCTGGAAGATGGCGAATCACTGGACAAGGGCGCATGTGACCCAACCGCCTTGTTAAAGGTAATCTGGTCCGGCTTTTCGCGAGTAAGAGTTGCCACCAAAAGTCCCACGCAGCCGATCGCAACGACAGCCGCCGCGGCCGAAAGAACGATGCGAACTCTTCGGCGACGCTGTTGGCTTTGTACCGTGTCGATGTAAACTCGATGCAGGGTATGCTGGATGAGCGAATCCGGGGCCTCATTGGTCGGAACACGCTCGAGCATGGCTTGGCACTTGCGCGCGTCATGCAGCACGGCGGCACACGCAGGGCAAGCTCCGCAGTGTTCCTCGATGTGGCGTCCTTGATCTTCGGGAAGTCCGTCGTTCAGGAAGGCATCGACGAGATGGGTGACGTGGTCGGTGGATTGCAACATGGCAGTATCCTTCGGATCGACCCCGGAGGGGTCGCAGATAGTAGCCGGTGGTTGAGTCCGCGAAACCACCGGATGCTGAACAACAATTGGATTTCGACCCAGAAGGGGTCGCAGAGCCAAAGGACAGTGCGATGACTCTGCGACCCCTTCAGGGTCGGTGCGTTTCCTTGCACCTTTTCCGGTGGTTTCGCAGGCTCAACCACCGGCTAGTATCTTTGACCCCCTCCGGGGTCAATTGAACGAGTTAGCTAGCCCTGCAGCTCAACCATCGGCAATACCCTTGACCTTTGCGGGGTCATGTCGATGGGTTCGCTAGTCTCGCAACAGCGGCCGCAACCTCTCGCGCAACTTCGCCAGCGCGGTGAACACGTGCGAGCGCGCGGTGGCTTCGTTGCACTCGAGGGTCTCCGCGATCTCTGCGTAGGGCAGGTTTTGCCAGATACGTAGGACCACGGCCGTGCGCTGCTTTTCGGGCAGACATTGCACCGCGGCCGCAACGTGGGTGCTGGTTTCCGTCGCGATGGCGGTGTCGACGGGCGAGGGCTCACGCCAGGCCTGCAGCTCGTCCTCGTGGTCCGGCACGGGGACGGTGGGCAGCGTGGCTCTGCGGCCGTCAGTCCGACAGCGATTCAGGGCGATGCGGTACAGCCAGGGGCGAAAGGGGCGTTGCCAATCGTAGCGATGCCGGTGCCGCCAGACCAGGAGGAACACTTCCTGGAACTGCTCCTCGCTATGGTGCTGGTCGTGGGTCATGCGGCGCAGGAACGTCAACAGCGGGTTCGCATGGCGCCGGATGAGAACCTCCAGCGCGTCGCGGTTCTCCCGCGCGACCTCCTGCATTAGCCACTCGTCGGTATGCGAACGTAGCTGCATAGGCCGTCCCACGTGTTCGGTCTGAAGAGTACTACGCGCTGAGGTTGCCTGGCGTTGGAGGAATTTTCAAGAAACTGGCGGGCATAACGGAAACTGCTCGCCGGTCCCACGCCACCACCGACCGTCTTGCCAACCCTGACCGTCTTGCCAAATTTCCCACCCCCCTTGGCAAGACGGTTTTTGACGTAAGTCCTTTGGCTTCTAATGCTAACGTCGTGCCAGGTGACCGTCCTGCCAAATTTGCACTATGGCAGGACGGTCCCCATCCGTGTTCCATCGAGGCACGGTCCTTGGAAAATGCACCCTTTTTCACCGAACCGGACTCGCTCACGCCCGACTATATTTAGTATCCCCAGAGCCGCGCCGTCTCAGCTGTCTCCCGGGCGATGATGTCCTGCTCGGCGGTGCTAAATTCGGACTTGTAGTAGGCGGGCATGCGGATGGATGGGGCGAACTGGGCGACGATGCTTTCCACCTCCGGCAGGCGGCAATGGTTGAGGACCCTGCGCAGGGTCTCCGCAGGTGATTGGCAGGTGTCCTCGAAGCGGACGACGAGTGTGGCGTCGCGGATGGCGGCGTCGGCCTGGATGAGCCGGTGCAAGTAGTCGTAGACCATGTCCCAGTAGATGGCAAGGCCGCGGACTTCCTCGCCGGCTTTCCAGGCTTCCTGGATGCGGCGGACTTTTTCGGCGTCGCCGAAGTTGATGGGCCGGCGGTCGAGGCCGAATTCGAAGTGCCCCGACCATTGCATGGCGTTGAGCGCCTTACGGTTCTGGCGGTGTCCGTCGGAGAACCACTGATGCTGGCGCGCCAGTGACGTGATGTGTCCGGCCGGGGCGCGGATGGGAACGATGAAGCGAGCGTCGGGGAAGATCCGCAACAGGAAACCCAGGCGGGCGACGTCGTAGTTGTTCTTCGCGGCGTAGCGGTTGGCGTGCTCGGCCAGGAGCAGCTTGCGGATGTGGTTGCGATAGAACGTCTCGAACTTCGGATTGCTGTCGTTTGCTGACAGCACGTTGTTCACGGACGGGTCGTGACAACGGCGAAAGTGCGCCATCCATACCATCTCCTCGACGGCGTCGGGGCTCTCGGTGGTGATCATCATCTTGTCGCGATGGGCACGCTCCCGCGGGGCGCTGGGCTGAACGCCGGCCGTGGCACGCCGCCACCAGAACGGCGTGAACACCATCGGATAATCCTTGAGGCGATGGGTGGCGACACCGGGATGGGAACAGACGATCTCGTGCATGAGCGTGCTGCCGGAGCGAGCCAGGCCGGTGATGAAGATGGGCGAGCGCACCGTCACCGGCTCCAGCTCGGTTGAAACGAGCGATGTTTCCAGGCTGCTGAGCCAGAGCCAGAATGCCGGGTGTCGATGGACCAGCCCGCCCAGGACGTGGGCCCAGCCGGATACGTAGAAGGGGGAGTCCTTGCCGGTCTTCGCCGGTGCCACGCTTACTTCCCTTCTCGGATGAGATGGGTTCGCGGCTCGAACACCCAATGGCCAAGGGCATCGGTAGGCAACATGAGTTCACAGGATGCTTGACCGCGCTTGCGAATCAGCCTCCAAAACGCGGTCACAAACCAAGGGAGGATCGCCAAAAGCGCGAGTCCGATGATGGCCGCGACCGCATAAAGTGCGGGAAGCAGATTCAAGGAGCCAGCGACCTCGACATATCCGGTCATGGTGCCGCCCCTGATACTGGGGCCGCGCAAACTGGCGCATGCGTTTGCTTGCGGCCGCGGATCATTCGCAGGAACGTGGTGAGTGGCCAGAGGAGCACGGCCATGAAGGCACTACCAGCGACGGCCAACAGAGCCAGGAGGGCGGGAAGCATCGCGAGACCACTCGCTACATCGGCGTAAGCGATCATGACACGCCCTCCCGGATCGAAGTAGATGGAGCCGCGTTAGCTTGCCCGTTTTCGTTGACGTTAACCGGAGCAGCGTCGGACGGTGGAATTGCGCCGGCGTCAGCGGGAGACTGCTTGCGGCCGCGGATCATTCGCAGCAGGGTGGTGACCGGCCAGAGGAGCACGGCCACGGCGGCGCTGCCGGCGACGGCCAGGAGCGCGAGCAGGGCGGGGAGCAGTGCCAAACCGGCGGAGGGATCAACGTATGCGATCATGACAGTACCTACCTGGGCGCGGCCCTTGATGCCTCATCTCGTTTTGTTGGCCTATGAAACGACCGATGAGAGAATTATGAAAGATAAATGGAAAACACGCAAGCGCCTTGTTGGTCTCCGGCAAGGGGCCAATCAAAGTCCATACGCCGGGATGAGTTCATGGGTTCGGCCCAAACGCAATCGGCTCAAAGCGCTGACCCAACTGTCGGGCAAATGTCTTCAAGGATTCGGTTACGGCCTGAAATCCGCGCTGGCGGGCGTAGGTGATGGGGCCGCCGCGGTGGGGGGCCCAGCCGGAGCCGAGGACCATGGCCAGGTCGATGACCTCCGCCGAGTCGGCAATGCCTTCCTGCAAGCACATGAACGCCTCCTTGCACATGAGCAGGACCATGCGTTCGCGGGCCTGGGTGGCCAGGGCGGCGGCGGGCAGGCCAGCGAGTGGGGCGGGACGCGCGCAAGACTTGCGGAGCGTGGAGATCGCCTCGCGGTTCACCTTGCGGCGCTTGCCCTTGTGCACATAGAAGCCCTTGTGGGACTTGGCGCCGAGCCAGCCGCGGTCGCTCATGAGTTGAAAGGCACCGTGTGCGGGCAGACGGTCGCCGAAGACCGGTCCGAGGCCGCGAGCGATGTGCGCGGCCACATCGATGCCCACCTGGTCGAGCACCTCGAGCGGACCCAACTGCATGCCGAAGCGCACCATCACGCGATCGATCGTCGCCGCATCGACTCCTTCGAGCAAGAGCAGCACGGCTTCATTCAGGTAGGGAATGAGGATGCGGTTGACGACAAACCCGGGCGAGTCTTTCACGACGAGCGGCGTCTTGCCAAGCCCAGCCGCCCACTGGGCCGCAACCTCGACGCTTCGGGTGTTGGTCCGTGGTGTGTGCGCAACCTCGACGAGCGGCATGCGGTGGACCGGGTTGAAGAAGTGCAAGCCGACGACGCGCTCGGGATGTGTCAGGCCCTCTTGCAAGTCGGCGACCAGCAGCGACGATGTGTTGGTGGCGAGGACCGTCTGCGGCCGGGTGCGCGACTCCAGCTCGCGGAACAATTGGCGCTTCACCTCAAGGTCTTCACTCGCCGCCTCGACGACAAGTTCCACCTTGTCGAAGCCTTCCCAGCGGATGGTGGGGCGTATGCGGGCGAGATTGCGGCGGAAATCTTCCTGGCTGAGGATGCGTTGTTCGAGCGCCTTCTGGAACAGGGCAGCGACGCGCATGATGCCGGCGCCGAGTGCTTCTTCGTTGACTTCCTGGACGGCGACCTCGCATCCCTTGAGGGCGGCGAGCTCGATGATGCCGGCGCCCATGGTGCCTGCACCGACGACGCCGATGCGCGTGACGGGCGGTTCCGCACTCGGCGTGGATTTTCTTGCCTCCTCCCGGCCCAGGAAGATGCCGATGAGATTGCGGCAGGCGTGGCCCTGCGCCAACCTGGCGACCGCCTCTTGCTCGCGCGCCAGGCCCGCGTCGAATCCGTCTCGCATCCCAGTGCGGACCGTTTCGAGCGCTTCCCAGGGCGCAGGCATGTCGTCGGGCACGCGGCCACGCAGGATGCGCTCAAAGGCCTTGAAGAGCAAGCCGCGGCCGAAGCGGCTAGACTCCAGCACCTTCTGCCGCCAGGTCTGGAGCGGTAGTGTCAATCGGGGACACTTGCCCTGTTGCATGGCGGCTTCGAGGAACGGCTGCGCGGTGGCAAGATCCGGCGCCTCGGAAATGAGATCGTCGACCAGTCCTTGTCGCGCCGCCGAGCGCGCATCGAGGCGGCGGCCGATCAGGATGATCCGCAGTGCTTTCTCGAGACCGATCGTGCGGGGCAGACGCTGCGTGCCGCCCCACGCGGGAATCAGGCCAAGCTCGACCTCCGGCAGGCCGAGCTGTGTCGCGGCCGTGTCAACCGCGAGTCGATGGTCGCACGCCAGTGCCAGCTCGAGGCCGCCGCCCAGACAGGCACCGTGGATGATGGCCACGGTCGGGACCGGCAGGTTCGCGAGCTTGTGCATCACTTGCTGGCCGCGCCCCGAAAGCTGGCGGGCCTTGTCTGAGCTGTCGATCGCGGCCAGCTCGTGCACGTCTGCACCGACGATGAATCCGGCGGGCTTGCCGCTCTGAATGACGAGCAGCTTCAGGTCCGCGCGGTTTTGGAGCAGGTCCAGGCTTTTGTCGAGGTCGTCGAGTAGCTGCCGCGTGAGGGCGTTTACCGACCGGCCGCGCACGTCGATGCGCAAGGCTGCGGCATCTCCAGCGGTCATTTCCAGATTCAAGGTGTCTGTCGCAAGCAAGGGCACGGCGGTCATCCGCTCAATTCTCCACTCACTAGGCAGGCGTTTCATCACCGCGTACGATACATAAGGTATTACCCAGCGTACGTTGGAGCGACGGGTGAACGGCCTGGAAAAAATTGAGCACGCTTGTCTCACGGATGTGGGCGTGCGGCGTTCACACAATCAAGACAACCATGCCGTGCTTGTCGGCGCGGACGAGCGCCAATGGCGGGCCCACGGGCACCTGTTCGTGGTCGCCGATGGCATGGGCGGTCATGCGGTGGGTGAACTGGCCAGCCAGCAAGCCGTCGCCACAATCCCCCATATCTATCACAAGCACGCGAAGATGGGCGCGGTGAAAGCGCTGCGTGTGTCCTATGAGGAAGCCAACGCCAACATCTACAGCAAGGGGCAGCAGAACCGCGAGTTCGAGGGTATGGGCACGACCGCGACCACGCTGCTGCTCAAGCCCGAGGGGGCGTGGATCGCACACATCGGCGACACGCGCGTCTACCGCATCCGCAACTTGGGCGAAAAGGGCCTGATCGAGCAGTTGACTTACGACCACAGCCTCGCCTGGGAGATTGCCCGCCAGCGGCGCGTCGAGCCCGAGGCGGTGCAGGTGCCCACCAATGTGCTCATCCGCTCGCTCGGACCAACCGCGATCGCCGAGGTGGACATCGACGGTCCGTACCCCATCGAGAACGGCGACATCTTTCTGCTGTGCAGCGACGGTCTGAGCGGGCAGGTCAGTGACAACGAGATCGGTTCCGTGGCCACGGCCCTGGCACCCGCGGAAGCCTGCCGGTTTCTCATCGACCTCGCCAACATCCGCGGCGGACCGGACAACATCACCGTGTTGATCATCCGCGTCGGCGAGGCCTGTGCCGAATCGGTTCCCGAGACACGGCCGCGTAAGGCGCGTCGCGCACCGGCTGGCCGGAGCCCGTGGGCGAACGCGTGGCCGCTCGTCGCACTGCTCCTGGGCATCTTTCTGTCAGTCGTGGCGAGCTGGCTGACCTACAACCGCATCGAGTTCGGCAAGGCGACGTACATCCTGGCGGCGGTGGTCGTCGTGGCGGGCCTGCTGGGCCTGTTCATCGAACATCGCCGCGAGAAGAGCCAGATCGTCGAAGCACCGCCGCCCATGGCCCGGGTCCATCGCCAAACCAACTGCAAGATCGATCGCGAGACGGTGGACAAGCTGGCGCGCTCTTCCGAATCGCTTAGGCAGCGGGCCTCGGACTTGCAAACCGAAGCCGACCGCGCCACCTATCGGCAGCACGCCGACGCCGCCGCCAAGTTCCTCGAGACTGGCGACTTCACTGCAGCTTTCCGCGAACACTGCCGGGCCATGCGCTCCGTCATGGATGTGTTCGCACGGTTGAAGACGAAGGTGGAAATGTTCCAGCCGGTGTGGGAGCGATAGAGTGGCCGGTGACCAGTGATCAGTGGCCAGCAGGCAAGGCTCTGGTCACTGGCCACTGGTCACTTGCCACTGACCGCAACATGGTGGCGACATCGACCCTTGGATGCGCCAGGGCCGCGTGGCCTACGGGCATTTCGATGAGGCGGGCGTGTGGGAGTCGGCGGGCGAGGTCGCGTCCGGCGGGGGGCGGCACGATGCGGTCGTTCGTGGCTACCAGCACCAGCGCCGGGATATTGATCTCTGGCAACCGTGGTCGCAAGTCTAGATCGTGGATGATTTTCATGCGCAGCGCGTAGCCTTGCAGAGGCACATGGGCGGTGCGCTGCCACCAGTCGTTGCGGTCGTCCGCGGGCACATCGGGCGCAAAGAAAAACGGCCGGCGAATGAGGCGCGTCAGCGGATGCGGCGGCCGGTTCGGAAAATACCCGCCGACGAGGTTGGCCAGATACAGCCACAGACGGCGTGGGAAATACGCAAAGGTGTTCACGAGAAAGAGCCGTTCGATCAGGTCGGGCCGCCGCAGGGCCAGCGTCAACGCCACCGCTCCGCCGAACGACTCGGCCAGCAGCACGGCGGGGCGGCCCGCGGCGTTGCGGACGAGTGCATCGGTCCCCATGTCGGCCAGCTCCTCATAGCTCGCCAGCCGGTCGTGCGGAAAATCGACGCAACGGACGTCGAAGTCATCGAAGAGCCGGCGCTGGCGGTTCAGCATCCGTCCGGTGCCATCCAGGCCGGGAAGATAGAGCAGCGGCGGAAGCAAGGGTTTCCCCTATGCGTTACGGGAAGGGTTCGCTATATTTGTCTGGACGCGGGTTCGGGGGCTTCCTACCCTTTCGCGAACCCATCGCCTGATGAATTGTAGGTTCGAAGAGAGGAGTCAAGGAAAAAACATGCCTTTGCGGATGCGTGTCCACGATCGCGAGCCCATCGGAAGTGCCCTGCGGCGTTTCAAGAAGTTACTCGAGCGCAGCGGCCTGCAAAAAGAACTGCGAAAACGCAAACACTACGAAAAGCCGTGCGAGCTGCGCCGCCGCGCCAAGCTGCGCAAGCAAGCCGCCATCCGCAAAGCCAAGCTGCGGACCACAACACCCTGACTTTACTCTCCCAACTCTTACTTTTTTCTTGGTTCGCGAAAAGCCGGTGAATCGGCGAGCGTGAATATCACCAGCTCTTCTCCGGTCACGGTGCTGATATCGTGGTGCAGGCTCAACACCTTAGCGCCGGTGGCCTCGAGGATCATCGATTCCATCAGAGGCCGGGCCGTTTCGATGAGTTGAATCCGTACTTGTTTGAGCAGGTTTCTGCCGTGCTCGGCCGGGAGTGACTTGACGAGTTGCTGTTCGGCTGCGGTCAGCACGCCCTGGAGCCGAACCACGAGGAGATCGCCGATCAGGTGGGTGTGGATGTCCTTCGGGCCGCGGCCCATGTATTCCTGCTCGAAACGACTTATCCCCTGGCAAACGGCGGCTTCGATCTCGCCCTGTGTCTTCTTCTCGACGTCGCGCATGTCGCAACTCCCGCCGAGCCATGATAACCTGCTCGGCGCGACCGATTCGGCTTTGGGTCCCAAACCATCCTGGGGGTATGATACCGGCGATCCGGCCCGGAATCCACTCTCTGGTAAGAATGGCATTGCATTTCAATTTGCAAGTTGTACAATTAGGCAGTAAGTGGAGCCGAAATCGAGCTAAACTGGCTCCATCTCAGCGATTCGAATTCGTCGGATGACTAGATGAAGGGTAACCTGGCTGTGCCAGGAGGCCCGTTGACGAGTAAACCGACGTGGTCGAACACCCGAGGGTGTTCGACCACGTCGGTTTTTTTTTCGCTTGCGGTAGAGCCAAAAGGGTGCAAGCGCGACGGAGGTTTTTCATGAACCACTCGAGAGCGAGCATAGCGCAGCAGATTGCCCAGGCGGCAATCGCCTTCGAGCAACGCCGAACGGGCAACCATGTGCCCAAGTCCGTGACCGTGGTGCTCAGCGAGGGCACGCTGGTGATCACGCTCCACGAAGCCCTGTCGCCGGCCGAACGGGTCCTGGCCAAAAGCCCGGCAGGCGCCGCGCAGGTGCAGGAGTTCCATCGCCAGCTCTTCGCCAACTCCTCCGACTCTTTGCGGCAGGAAATCAAAAGAATCACCGGAATGGAAGTGCGCGAGGCGACTGCGGAACTCGAGCCCGCGAGCGGCGCCGTCGTGCAAGCGTTCACGACCGGCACTGTCGTGCAAGTGTTCCAGCTCGCCGGCAGCGCTGCCACGCAAGCCTGGACTGGAAGTGGGTCAGAAAGACAACATGCTATCGACTCCGCAACTTGAACGCAACGAAGAATTGGTGAGCCACAAACGCGAGATGCTAGGCGCTCTCGTCCGAGAACAGGTGATCCACTGTCTGGGCCAGCCACCCGACCTGTTGAGCGTGCAAGTTCGGCCGTTGTGGGGCACCAGGTACCGGGTCAATGTCTTTGTCGGCGCCAGCGTCGCGAGTGCGAAAGTGACCGATAGTTTCTTCCTGGTGCTGGGTGCAGATGGGAACATTCTTGAGGCAACACCGAAGATCAAACGGCGTTATTAGCCCGAAGCTACCACGAGAATCTTGGGGAGAACCAATCATGCAGTTGCGAAAAATGGAACAGGACGTCCTCGCCAATGGCAGGATCGATGGCCCGGAGCTGGAAGTGTTGCGCGGGCAGCTGTACATGAACGGCAAGATTGACCGCGCCAACGCCGATTTCCTCGTCGAATTGCACAAGCGCGTGCAGCACCTCACCCCGGCTTTCGAGCACTTCTATTACCAGGCCATCAAGGACCACGTCCTGGCGGATGGCTGGATCGACGGCGAGCAGACCGCCTGGCTGCGGCGCCTGCTCTTCGCCGACGGCAAGATTGACGACCAGGAGCGCAAGCTGCTGCATGAGCTCAAGGGCGAAGCCAACCAGGTCAGCCGCGAGTTCGAGTCGCTGATCGCGGACAGCATGCAACAGCCACAGGAACAGCACACTTGCGGATGACATGTTCAAGGTCCCCGCTTCAACAGGCACGAATAAGGAGGTTCAAACATGTTGGTGTTATCGAGAAAAAGGATGGAATCCGTCGTGGTCGGCGAGCCCGATGGCGTCGACTGCCTTCTGAAAGTCATCGTCCTCGAGATCAAGGCCGGAGCCGTGCGCCTTGGGTTCGAAGCCGATTCCAGTGTGCCTGTGCATCGCACGGAGATATGGGAAGAGATCCGCGCAAAGGGTCAAACGCCGGAGCCGACGTGAACCCTGCCCCGCCCAAAATCGGTCCCAGACGCTCGACGTTGGGACGCCCTCCGATTCCGCATTTGCGCGCAATGGTGCCACAATCCCTAACGAGGAAAACTCGATCCATCTTGGGTCGAATCATAGGAAGCAGGCCCAATCCTTCACTTTGAAGGGTCATTGGGCAACAGGGTTCCAGACAAGGAGTTTCATGAAGATGTGTCTCACGAAATGGCTTAGCGCAACGTTCGCGATCGTCTTGCTGGCCGGCAGCGTGGTGGCGGCGGAGAATTCCATCGCTCGCGGCAAGGTCAAGTCCTTCGACCTCGACAAGAAGACTTTTGTCCTCACCGATTCCTCCGACAAAGACAACACCTTCAAATTCGACGACACCTTCGTTGTCAACCGTGAGGGCAAGGAGGGCAACAGCGACCTCAAGGCCGGCGACGTGATCAACGTCTGTCACGAAAAGGGCAAGGGGATGGCTCATTACGTCCTCGTGCAGGAAGGCAAGTGCAAGAACTGTGAGCTGATTCAGGGCAGCGTCAAGGGCTACGACGCGGACAAAAAGGAGCTCACCTTCACCAACGACAGCGACAAGACCTCGACGTATGCGATGAGTGACGCCAAGGTCCGCCTCAACATGGAAGCCAGCAAGATCGACAGCGTCAAGAACGGCGACCGTGCTTTGATCATCGTGGACACGATCGATGGCAAGCCGGTCTTGACGAGCCTGATGATCGAACGCGCGAAATAAGGGCTCGGAAAGGGATACGGCAACGGCGGCGGGCCGCCTGATCCGCCGTTGCTAATATCTTGGACCGGACTCCAACGCCCAGACGAAAATATCGCCTGTCTTCTGATGCCTACCACTTCCCAGTAGCTGTTCTTCGGATCTGGCAGACACCGAGTGATGCGTTCCGCCGCCCAATTCTCTCCCAGCTATGCGTGGCTGCTTTTTGCAGATCCATGGCGTTGTTTCATCTAACCAAGTCGCCCGCTGCGTTATTGCAGCAAGGAGTATTCCATGAATCGGCTTCTGACATTTGCAACGGCCCTGGCCTTGGGCCTGACCCTTTGCGGGACGGCTAAGGCAAACATCGGCGATCGTCACCGCTTTGACCATGATCGGTTCAATCGCGCCCATCCGGTCCAGATCGATCGAGAAGTCTTACGATTTCTTGACCCAAGGTGGTTCGATTTCGACCACGATGAATTCCGGCGCTCGCACCCTTGGTTGTTTCAGTTCAATGGGGATGACTTGAGGTACTTCGAGCATCATCAGTTCATTTCCACCTCTGTCATCCCCTCTGGGTAATACTGAGCGACTTCGCCCTTTCTACGTTCGGCCTGATTTGCCCGCCATGCGGCATGAGAAGTGCAAATTCTGGCGAGATCGTGCTCTATCAGGGCAAGTTCCGCACCCACAAACGACTAAGGAGACGGTGATGAAGCGATTACTGCTTGTAACGATGGCATTCGCGGCCTTGGCGATACTCTTTGCATCGCTGGCGGCCTCCGAACCACCGGGCGGGAAGGATGGCAAGGACGGTAAAGGCGATGAGAGGGCCAGTGCCGGTGACAAGGACAAGGACCCCAAAAACGAAGCCAAGATCGACCCCAAGGCGGACAAGTACCTTAAGGCCATGTCGAACTATCTCGCGGGCCTCAAGACGTACTCGTTCCAGGTCGAGGAGTTCTTTGACGAGGTGCAGGACGACGGTCAGAAGATCCAGTTCAACAACGAGCGGCAACTGTCGGTGAGCCGGCCCAACAAAGTATTCGGCGAGAACGTCGGGGACACGGCGGATTCGTTGTTCTACTACGACGGCAAGACCGCCATCGTCTACGATCGCAAGCAAAAGACCTACGCTACCGAGAAGGTGCCCGACACCATCGATGCCATGCTCGACGATCTGCACGACCGCTTCGACACGCACCAGACCCTGGCCGACTTCCTGTTTGCCGACCCCTACAAGGTGCTGACAGAAAATGTCGAGAGCGCGACGCACGTCGGTCTGAGCCAGGTGAGCAAGGTGAAGTGCCATCACCTGGCGTTCCAGCAGAGGCGTTTGGACTGGCAAATCTGGATCGACGCCGGTGACAAGCCGCTGCCGCGTAAGTTCCTGATCACCTTCAAGCGCGAGGCGGACGAACCGCAGTACATTGCCCTCTTCCGCCATTGGGACGAGAACCCCAAGCTGACCGATGATCTGTTCGTGTTCAAGGCACCGGAGGGTGTGCGCAAGGTCGATTTCCTCAACCGCCACGCCGAGCCCCCGCCCGTGAAGAAGGGATCCGGCAAGTGATGAAAGGACAAGTGATCATGAGACGTAACTTTTTGGCAATGGGCGCCCTCGTTTTCGGTCTGGCCGCGTTGATGTGGGCGACCGCTTCTACCAGCGCCGAGCCCAAGGGGCATGACGGCGGCCATCGGGATAGCCATTCCGCTCCGGCTCACGTCGGGTCGGTCCACTACGGCGGCCGCCCGGCCCCAGGCCGCGTCGACCCTCCGCATTTCGCACCCGTGACGCACGGCACGGTCCGGTCCGAGCATTACGAGCGCTGGGGCGGCTACCACAATCCCTACCGAGACGACTATATCAGGCACTTCCGTTCCGGGTACCGCTTTTTCATACTTGGCGACGCCGAGTACTACGGTTACTACGACCTGGCGCCTGACTGTGAACCGGTCGTGATCGGCGACATTACCTACTACCTGTGCGACGGCGTGTATTACTTGCCGTACATCTACGGGGGGCAAACGGTGTATTTGGTGGTCCCTGCACCGGGTTAAATTGGAGGAATGCCATGACTTCCAATGATCGGCACGACACTGTTCGTCTTACTACTGCCGCGAATCCGTTTGAGGCCCATATCGCGGAAACTCGTAACGAGAAGCGCCACACCGATTCGGCCCAGTACCGTGACAGGGTCGCCAGCGAGGAATCTCGCCTCCGGGCCCTTCTGGAGAAGGTTCGCCGGCTAGCGCAGTAAGGTCCGCCGCCGGAACAATTACGGTCCATGCCGAACGGTCCAGCGTTGGCGTCTAACTCGTGGTGGAAGCGGTTGCTCATGTCGCGGAGGTTCCATGGCTCAGCCACTGCGAGTTGTGATTCTCAAGCCCAGCAAGTACACGACCCACGGTTACATGGAGCGCTTTCGCTGGGGATTCATGCCCAACAGCACGGTGCCGTACATGCGGAGCATGACGCCGTCGTGCGTGGGTGGTACGCCGATCGACGTCCACCGCATCGACGAGTACGTCCACACCGATCTGCGGTATCTCTCTCTTCTCAGGCGGCCCCGCGGAGGGCGGACGCTCGTGGCACTGGTGGGCGTGCAGAGCCACCAATTCCATCGCGCGTTGGACCTTGCGGCGTACGCCCAGCAGAACGGGTCCATGGCGGTCATTGGTGGGCCCCATGTGATGACCTGCGACACGTCGCCACTTCACGGCCGAGGGGTCAGCTTCGCTCTGGCCGAGGCGGAACTGGTGTGGCCGGAGATCCTGCGCGACGCGATCAGAGGAGAACTGCGGCCCGTCTACGGCGAGAAGCAGCGCTGGCAGCAGGAGTTAGAGTCGCCGGTTATCATCCCGCCTGAGCGCAGGGACCTGAGTCGGTACATCATCCCGATGCTCGGCCTATATCCAGCCCGCGGATGTCCGTTCCTGTGCAACTTCTGCTCGGTCACGAAGATTGCCGGGAGGCGGATTCGCAGCCAGAGCATCGCCACAACCTTGGCCAGTCTCCGCGCGGCCAAGGCGGCCGGTGTGGGGGCGATCATGTTCACCTCGGACAACTTCAATAAATACGCCGAGGCCGAGGAGTTGCTGGCGGCCATGGTCGAGGAGCGGCTCGGGCTGCAGTTCTTCGTGCAGTGCGATACTCAGATCGCCAGGCAGGAGCACCTGGTCGAGCTCCTGGCCAAGGCCGGGTGCTTCCAGATGTTCGTCGGCGTCGAATCGTTTAACCGCCAGACCTTGCTGGCAGCCGCGAAGGGCCAAAATCGTCCGGAAACCTACCGTGACATCGTGCGCCTTTGCCGCGAATATGGAATCAGTTCGCACTTTTCCAACATCATCGGCTTCCCTCAAGACACGGAGCAGGAGGTACACCAGCACCTGGAGACGCTGAATGCGCTGGGCCCAACCGTGGCCTCCTTCTACATCCTCTGCCCCATCCCCGGCACCGAGCAGTACGACGACTTCCTGGCGGAGGGGCTGATCAGTGAGAAAAACCTGGACCGGTTCGACGGGACGTGCCTGACCTGGCGTCACCCCTGCTTCTCTCGCGCGCAGATGACCGGGTTGCTGTTCTGGTGCTATCGCAGCTTTTTCTCCTGGCCAAAACTGCTGCGAATGGCGCACTTGACTTTCTGCAGCAGAAATAAAGTCGCGGGATCGGCGAGGAACATGGGCCTGTCGCTGTTCAGCCGGTATTGCGCATGGCGACAGATGCATCCGATGTCCGGCGGGGTCTTAGGGGTGCGACGAGACGGCATGCAAGATTTCATCTCGTTGCGCAAGGAAACATTCGGCTTTGAGTTGGCTCCGCTCCCGCGGAGCTTGCAGTTGTCGGCTGCCGATAGCCGGCTAAACGGCGTTGCCAAGCCGCGCTTGCGCTCGAGGCTGCCCCAGCCTGCTGACAGACCTGTGGGTCCAGCAAACAGCAGCCGTTTAGGTGTTTGATGCTGACCGGGTCGTTGAAGCCCGGCAGCGGATAGAGGTCGGCACGGCCAATCACAAAACAATTCCTACGAGCTAATGAATTGTTCAACCGGGAGCTGCAGCCCTTTGGGCGGCCTGGGCCTGCTTGCTGGGTACCTTTACGTTTCGGGCGAGGCCCAGCAAGGCCAGGACTCTGATGACACAGTAGCTCGCGTCGAGCTGCCACCACCGCAGGCCATGGCGGGCGGAGCTTGGGAAGGTATGATGGGTATGATGCCAACCCTCTCCCAGTCCCAGGACGCCGAACACCAGGTTGTCCCGGCTTTGATCGTGGCTCCGGTACGGCCGGCGGCCCCACAAATGGCACACGGAATTGATGCTCCAGGTCACGTGATGGACCATGAATATCCGGACCGCGCCGCCCCACGCCAGACCGCTCCAGACACCCTCCCAGGTTCCCGTCAACACTCCTCCCAGGACGGCGGGAATCAGCAAGCTACACGCTATCCACACGGGGAAAAGTGCGCTGATCACGCGCAGCACACGACTTTGCTTCAGGTCCTTGATGTAGTGGTCGAGGTCCGGCGGGTCGGGCCGGAACAGCCAGCCCAGGTGTGAGTGCCAGGCCCCGCGCAGCAGACCGAGGATGCCCGAGCCGCGGTGGTGCGGCGAGTGGGGGTCTTGCCGCGTGTCGCTGTACTGGTGATGCCGGCGGTGAACCGCCACCCATTTCAGCAACGGTCCCTCGATTGCCATCGAGCCCAGAATGGCCAGGACGCTTTGCACAACCACGTTGGTCTCAAAAGACCGATGCGTGAACAGGCGGTGGAAACCAACCCCAATCCCCAGCGCTGTCGCAATGTACATGCCGACGAGGAGCCCGAAATCGACCCAGCTGAAGCCCCATCCCCACAGGGTCACGGCGGCGGCCAACACACCCAGAAACGGCACGATCACAACCACAAAGCTCGCCACACGCACGCCCAGCGACATTCGCTCGGTGCCTTCTGGGAGCGGAGGTAATTCGGCATGAGGGTCCGCTACGGGCAATGGAGTCGTTTCGGTCTCGGCATCTAATGATGAGTCTAATGGTGAAGTTGCACCACTCACGGCAGCACTCCCCTTGCGCACCAAGAATTGCAATTGTCACACAGGATGGCAATTATCATACCTTCGACGGCCCTCAGCCGTCCCCACGTCCAGCGACGTCGCTCTTGCTTTCTCCCTAACGCATCATAAAATGATATTGAAGAGAGTAGTTGTCGGATGACTAGATGAACGGCAATCCGGCTCTGCCGGGTGGCCTGTTGACGAGTAAGCCGACGTGGCCGAATACATCAAAGTGTTCGGCCACGTCGGCTTTTTTTTCGCCCGCGCGAGGCATGCCGTGATATCCAAAGAAACGCACGAGCTGGTTCGCCTGGCTTCGGCGGCGAATCCATTTGAGGCTCACATTTGGGAACAAGCGCTCGCGGAAAAGGGCATTCGCTGCCAGGTTCTCGACGACAACCTGCGCGGCGGCCTCGGCAACATTCCCGGCGTGAGGGCCGAGATCTGGGTAGAAGCCACGGACCTGGAACGGGCGGAGGCGATCCTCTGTCAGCCTGCGGAACTCGCTGGGGCGAATACACCGTCAACGCCTCTGCAACCGTTAGGGAGGTGACATATGGAGACCGTGCGGACCCTTTTCGTGTCGACCTATCCGCCGGAGGAATGTGGCCTTGCTACCTTCACCAGGGACACAGCCAACGCAGTGGAGCAGGCAGCGCCCGAGTCCCTGACCTTCATGGCTGCGATTCAAAAAACACGCTCGCTCCCTGTCGAGGATCCCCGGGTGGTGCACATCATCCATAACCAGCGAGCCGGTGCCTATCGGCTGGCCGCGAAAGCTGCCAACGACGGCCCGTACGATGTCGTGAGCCTCCAGCACGAGTTCGGCCTGTTTCCCGGCGAGTGGGGCAATCAGGTGCTGGATTTTCTGCATGCTTGCCGCAAACCTGTGGTCACAACGTTTCACACTCTGATGACCGAGCCCGCGCCGCTGCCGCGGCAGGTAATTCGGGAGGTGGCGAATCTCAGCCGGGGCGTCGTGGTCATGACCGACATCGCCGCCCAACTCCTGCGAACTGTCTACCAGGTTAGAGGCCGCGCCGTACGCGTGATTCCCCATGGGGTGCCCGACGTCGCACTCGGTGCCGACGACGTTCACAAGAAACGGCTGGGCCTCGCCGGCCGACGCGTGCTCTGTACCTTCGGGCTGATTAACCGCGGCAAGGGCCTGGAACACGCGATTCGCGCCATGCCCCGGATCGTCGCGGCCTTTCCGAACGCCGTCTACCTGATCGTGGGAGCCACCCACCCGGAGGTCAAACGCCAGGAGGGTGAGGTCTACCGGGAGTGTCTGGTTGAAATGGCCAGCGTGCTTGGCCTCGGCGACCACGTGCGTTTCGTCGACCAGTACCTCAGCATCGGCGACCTCATCGAGTACTTGCAAGCCTGCGACGTGTACCTCACGCCGTATCTCGGAAAGGATCAGATTTCGAGCGGCACGCTGGCGTATGCCCTGGCTGCGGGGCGGGCCGTGGTGAGCACGCCCTACCTGTACGCCAAGGAAGTGCTGGCCGAGGGACGAGGTTTGCTGGTCCCGTTTGCTCAGAGCGCCGCCCTGTCAGATGCGGTTTTGCGCTTTCTGGGTGACGACGCGTTCCGCCTGGCAACCCAGCGGCGTGCGCACGAATACACAAGACCGATGTTATGGCGCAATGTCGGCCGGCAGTATCTGGAGTTTTTCTGCCACGTGCTGTCCACCACGACGCCAAGACTGCAACGGGTTTACGCGGGCGCCTCCGCACCGTCGCGTAGGGCAGCACCGTCCCGGCAATGGGGCAATGTTGCTTCGACCCATTATGCATGGCATCATCGCGAAGTCGACAGGCCGAACGATGACTTCGGGGCGTCGATGCCATGTTGGTAAAGGGAGCAATGTCATGTCCATCGAGTGCGATGTCCTCGTGAAATGGGGCGCGACGCCGGCGCAACTCCGATCCCTGGGTGCCGCTTTGTGGCGCAGGTGTAAGCGCAGGGCGGGAAAGACCGGAATTTACCAATACCTAGACAACCAGGCACTTGCCGACCTGATCGCCGGCAAGCTTCCGGTCTCAAGCGAACCATCGCTGGATACGGATCGGCGCGGGGTCCATTGCCGACTGCGGGACGAGGCGTCCCAGGATCTGCGGGCAACGCTTGTCGGCCTGCGGCGCGACCTACCGGCTGGAGGGGTCGAGGATGTCTTGTTCGATGGCACCAGCTGGAACTCGGTCGCCTCGGACGCTCAACCGCACCCGACATTGGCGAGCACCGACAAGCAGACGCCGAACAGTTCCGTCTTGCAGCCCGTCGAGTTTTAGGTCGGCCACTGCCGTTGCTTTCTCCGTGGCACGCTGTATAATGTTAGTAGGAGCTAACGAGACAATTAAGCTCCGACAAAGTCATTGCTTTTAGTTGTCGGATGACTAGATGAACGGCAACCCGGTTCAGCCGGGTGGCCTGTTGACGAGTAAGCCGACGTGGTCGAATACCTCAGGGTGTTCGGCCACGTCGGCTTTTTTTTCGCCTTTGAGAGGAATGCCATGATAGCCAAAGAAACGCACGACCTGGTTCGCCTTACTTCGGCGGCGAATGCGTTTGAGGCGCATATTTGGGAACAAGCGCTCCTGGAAGAGGGCATTCACTGTCAAGTTCTCGGCGACTACCTCGCCGGCGGCATCGGCAACATACCGGGCATGAGGGCCGAGATCTGGGTGGAAGCCACGGACCAGGAACGAGCTGAGGCGATCCTCTGTCAGCCCGCGGAACGCGCTGGGCCGCTGAGTTCGGCCGAGCCGTCGAAGTAAATCAATAACGCACAGACTGTGGCGCTGGACGAATTGTGCCGGCGGTTCACGTTGAACTGCGGGCATCCTTTCCAACAAGCCACGAAGCACTTTGGAGATTTACCATGAGTACGTTTGCGGCAATCGTTCTTGATCCGGGCGGCATCATCGCATGGCTGGTCGTTGGCCTTATCGCCGGATTTCTCGCCGGAAAGGTCATGAGAGGCGCCGGCTACGGCCTCGTCGGCGACATCATCATGGGCCTGATCGGAGCTCTCATTGGCGGGTTCCTGTTCGGGCTAGTCTCTGGCGGTGCGGAGGGGTTCTGGGGCAGCGTCGTGGTCGCCTTCGTCGGAGCCTGCCTCCTCATCTTCATCGTCCGGATCGTGGCTTTCAATCGAACCAGAATCTGAAACATCTTCTCACAAAGGACTAACCCATGGGAGTCAGTGGTTTCAAAGAAATGACGAACAAACCGGACGGCAAGGTCGGCATGGCTTTCCCGGCAGACGAGCCGAAAGGGAATGGTCAAGACCTGGCTTCGTCGGTGGCTCAAAAAGTGCAAGAGGTTGCGTCCGACGTGACGCAAAAGGCGCAGGATTGGGCCGCGAACGTGGCCGACAAGGCCCAGGAGACGGCCGCGGCGGCCGTGGATCGGACCAATGACGGCATCGCGGCGGTGGGGCACGGAATGAGCGCCCTGGGCAACAGGGTTCGCGACGCCGCCCCCGAAAACGGCATGCTCGGATCGGCCGCCACAGCAGTCGCGGACCACTTGAAAGCGGGCGGGCACTATCTCGAGGGACACGGCATCAAGGACATGGGCAAGGACCTGACGGACATGTTTCGCCACTATCCCATCCAGTCGCTTGTCGTGAGTTTCGGCCTGGGGTGCTTGCTGGGATGGACATTAAGAAGGAGTTGACCCATGCCTGAAAATCTTCAGGGCGACCCACAGCAAGGCGTTGCCTCGATGGTAGGTGGCATTCTCGAGGACGCGCAGAAGCTGGTGCGCCAGGAGCTGGCGCTGGCCCAGCGTGAAATCGCCATCGCGTGGGGCAAGGCCAAGAATGGGGTGGCGCTGCTCAGCAGCGCGCTGGCGATCTTCGTGGTCGGTGGGGTCTTGGCGGGTGTCATGCTTGCCAAGTTCCTTCATCAGTATGCGTTGCCCAACCACGAGTGGGCGTGCTTCGGCATCGCCGGTGGCTTGTTCGTGCTCCTCGGCGCTGCGCTGACCTACTGTGGCATCCAACAGGTCAAAAGAATTCATGTATCGCTCCCGCAGTCGGTCGAATCGCTCCACGAGGACACGCCAGCCCCCAACGGTGAGCTGACCGCCAGCAGAGCATCGCCAATCACACTCTTGAAACGATAAGGGGAACTTTCATGGAAGCTTTACAAGACCTGGCAGAACATACGATTGTCGATCGGAAAACGGCCGACATGCGCGAGGAGATCGACTGCACTCGTTCCGCCCTGGCGGACAAGGTGGAAGCGCTCGAGGACCGAGTGAAGGACAATGTCCAAACCGTCGAGGATTCGATCCAGATCGCCACGGATGCTGTGGCCACGGTTAGGCGGACGTTTGACATCAAGCACCAGGTCGAGCAGTACCCCTGGGCCTTGGTCGGGGGTTGCTTCCTGGCCGGCCTGGCAGCAAGCAACCTATTTCCGAGAGTATTGCGGCAATTACGCAAGGCACCAGGTCCATCCGCCAATGGCAGCTCCGCCGCCGCCAATCCCCCGCTGGAACTGCCGGGCGTGACACGGAGCCACAGTGGATTCTTCGACCTGTTCCATGAAGAGATCGCCAAGGTCCAAGGGATGGCCATCGGCTACGTCATGGGACTGGCTCGGGATTCGATCAAACAATCGGTGCCAAAATTGGCGTCCCAGATCGAAAGTGTGATGAACGGCGTCACGACCAAACTGGGCGGCACGCCTCTCCAAGCTCGCGCAACCTAAAGGAAGAACGAACATGTGGGTCTTCAACCAACAACCGTCATCGGCCGCACGCACATCCTTGATTTACATCACCTTTGGGGCGATAAGCGTGATCTGGACGGGGGTCTGGTATATCTACCTCCACAACAACCCTCCTGACGAAACCAGTGTCTACTACTGGTGCGGCGGTTTCCTGGTCACAGGACTAACCCTGATGCTGATCGGCTTCATGGTCGGCCAGATTGGCCGTTCCGCGCGGCACGCGGACATCGCACCCCAGGAAGTTACGCAGCCCATATTGACCCCGCAAGCGCCCACCGCGGCCCCTGTGGCGGCGGCACCTGCCCTAAACGCAAACGGCGTGCTGGTCGGAGGCGTGCAAGCGAGGTCTTGATCGATGACTGCACCTGCTTCGCCCCTGCGTCCGTACCGTTTTTTCATCATGCTCAGCGGCATTGTGCTGGTCACGGCCGTCCTGTACTGGGCGCAAAAGATTCTGATCCCGCTGGCGCTGGCGATCCTGCTGGCTTTTGTCTTGAATCCCGTCGTGGCCTTTCTGCAGCGCCGCCGGTTGTGGCGGGTGCCCTCGGTCCTCCTCGTCGTGTGCCTGGCATTTCTGGTTCTGGGCGGCATCGCCGTGATGCTGATGTTGCAGGCGAAACAGCTGGCCGCCGACCTGCCCAAGTACAAGGAAAACCTGGTCGCCAAGATGGCGGGCCTCCGGGCGCTGGGAGACAAACCGTGGCTGCGCGGCCTTCAGGAGATGGAGAAGGAAATCACCGAAGGCGACTCGAAAGAGAAAGAGCGCAGCGAGGGGAGTGCGGCCCAACCCACAGAGCTGCGAATCGAGCCTGCCAACTCCTTTAGCTTCGAAAAAGTGGCCGTCCCAACCTTGGAACTCGCCGCCACCAGCATCCTGGTCGTGGTATTACTCATCTTCATGCTCATTCAGCGCGAGCAGCTGCGCAACCGATTGGTGCAGCTCATCGGGCACGGCCGCCTGATCCACACGACTCGGGCATTCGAGGAAGCAGCCAGGCGCCTGAGCCGTTTCTTACTCATGCAATTTGTCGTCAACGCCAGCTTTGGAGTCGTGCTTGGGGGCGCCCTGTTCCTGATCGGTGTGCCTTACCCGCTATTGTGGGGGACGCTGGCGGCCACACTCCGCTTTGTGCCCTACGTGGGGACCATGCTGACGATGGCTTTGGTGCTGTTATTCAGCCTGGCCATCACGCCGACTTGGACGGTGCCGCTGCTGGTGCTTGTCTTGCTGGTGGTAATGGAGCTCTCGACCGCGAACATCGTTGAGCCGTTGCTTTTCCGGCACAGCACGGGTGTCTCGCCGATTGCGCTCCTGGTGGGGGCGGCCTTCTGGACCTGGCTGTGGGGGCCGATCGGTCTGGTCCTGTCCACGCCGCTGACTGCTTGCCTCGTCGTGCTCGGTCGTTATGCGCCGCGCCTGGAGTTTCTCGGTGTGCTCCTGGGTGACAAATCGGTCATCGAGCCGGAGATCACTTACTACCAGCGCCTCCTTGCCCGAGACCAGGACGAGGCGACCGACGTGGTCAACGAGTACCTGCGGACCCACCCGCCCGAGACGGTCTACGACAAGGTGCTGGTGCCCGCGCTGGTCCTGGCCAAGCGCGACCGAAATAGCGGCGACCTGGGCGCCGAAGACGAGCGTTTCATCTACCAGGTAACCGAAGAGATCCTGGACGATTTCGCATTCACGCCGCCCAACCCAGCCGGCCTCGCCCAAGCCGCGCTGGAAGCCACCCCGAAGCTTCCCGGGCCGAAGGTCCTGGTACTGGCCTGCCCGGCCTGTGACGAGGCGGATGAGCTGACTTTGAAGATGCTGCGCCGCTTGCTGGATCCCCTCACCTGCGAAATGGAGGTCCTCTCTGGCCAGGACACTCGCGGAGCTGGCCGCTTCGCGCGACAGGGGGAAAGTCCGGCGGTGGTGTGTGTCGCCGCGCTTCCTCCAGGCGGATTGGCTCAGGCCCGCTACCTCTGCAAGCGCCTCCGTGCCTCGTTCCCTGCTGTCAAGATCGTGGTCGTCCGCTGGGGGCTGCTGGAAAATGCGGAGCGGAGGCAGCAGGAACTGCTGTCGGCCGGGGCCGACTTCGTGGCGGCCACGCTCCTTGATGCGCAAACCCAGGTGTCACCGCTGGTCTCCGTGCTGGCTCATGTCGAGGACGCACGGGCCGCGGTTGCGTGATTCGTGGAAAACGAACGTTCATCTAAGGAGTATCGTCATGATCACCGTAAATCCCGATCCGCATCAAGCCGGCTATGTCTACCAGCCGACGAACGCCGTGACGGCGTCTTTTCCTCGTGGTCAGGACCATAAGGGGTTGTTGCGCGAGTTGTCAGATGCAGGTCTCAAAGATGAACGGATCAACGTCTTCACGGGCGAGCAAGGCGCGGCACAAATGGATGTGAAGGGGGAGAATCACGGGGCGTGGGTCAAGTTCCGCCTTGCTCTTCAGCACGCCTTTGCAGATGAGGCCAAAGTGCATCAGGGAACTGATGAGCTGCTCCGATCCGGTGGGTCGCTGGTGGTAGCTTTCACCGACGGCGATGCCGCCAAGAAAGAGCGTGCGATAAACATCTTTCGAAGCCATCAGAGCCAGGAGGTACTTTACTGGGGCGAATGGGCTCTCGAGCGGTTTTGAACGTGCCCCAGCTTGAGGATCGCACGCCGTTGCCGTGCTGCGAATTTCCCATGAAGGTAAGAACCCCAACAAATTAAGGAGCCCGCTTTTTTTCGCCCCCGAGGGCCCCTTAGAGAATCGCCATAAGTACCCGTCCACCAAGATATTGCAACACGGCAAGTTGTAATGGGCCCGAGTTTCGTGTCAAAGCGGCCACTTAGAATTCTCATCGCCTTCTCATTCTTGCAGAATCCCCGAACCTACATGGCCGTTCCAACGACTATCCCCTTTGGCGTTTTTGCAATTCTTCCATTTTTGGCTCGCTTCCAAACAAGACCGCCAGATGTAAGACCGCCAAAAGTCTCGACCCCTTGTGGCGGTCTTACTTTTTCAACGTAAGTGCCTTCGCCCTACGTACTTGCGATTCCCAAGCTCGGTAAGACCGCCACAACTCCGCTGAGCCCGGCACCCCTTCGTCCAACCCGGAGCCGACGGCGACGGCGCGCTGGAATCTAAAATTCCGCAAGAAAAAGTCCGAACCGCCTGCACTTCCAAGCGACATTATCACCCAATCATGTTTTCGGATGAGATGATCTGCGCTGCGCATCACAGACAGAGTGACTCCGTTGGGACGCACCGCCAGTCTCCCCACTTCGGCCATCCCGGCGCCCCTGCCAAGACAAGTCGCCCCCTCCAAAAAAACGAAGTCTTTCCCGAACCCCCCGCTCGCTCTTACGACTATAGCGCTCACGACCCACTTGACAGCTCTAAGGCGCTCACCGATTCTAAGGCGCTCACCAAAACCGGCCCTCGTGAGCGCCTTAGAATTTGTCAGGAACGGCCTGAAATCACAGCCTTTCCAGCGCACCAGGCGCCTAAGGCGCTCACCACATCCTGAACCCCGCCCTCCATTGCCATTGCACCCGGACATCGAGTCACGTCCCAGTTTCCACCTCCCCAATGGCGCCAAAGCGACAAACCGCTTGGCGCCATTGAAGCTTTCCTGAACCCCCCATTCCGTCCGAACCCGTCGGCTGCGTCTGGGACGGCATCATTGCCAGCCAGGTCGTCACGCTCTTGTCTTTACCACGAAGTGGTTGTTATCAAAGGCCAGGGTTGCGGTGAAGTGTATCCGGCCTTGCACAGGGATTTGCAGGCACGCAAGTTGTTCGCTTGCTGGAATGACGCGCTCGCCGCCGCGGGTGTGCAAGTTGAGCGGTGACGCCAGGCGCCGGTGCGCTCATGGTGGGCGGCAGCCCAGCGCAGGATGGCGGCGAGTGTCAGGCGGGGCAAGTTGCCGCGGTTGCGAACTCCGCAACGGTCCGCAAGGAGCTGGGCCAGCGAGGAGCCGCCCGGCAAGGTGCGGCGGCCGTCGATCAGGGCGGCATTCATCTTCTTCCAGTTTTCGCCGGGGGCCTCGGGGATCGGCCCGGAAATCGGGGTCGGCCACTCGCCGGTGCGGCGGTGGTGCGCCTGAGCCCAGCGGATGATCAAGTCCTCCCACGGCGGCGGGAGGCGATTCTGGTTGCGCACGCCGCGGTGCTCGGCCAGCAGCTGAGCAAGCGATGAGCCGCCGGGCAGGCCACGCAGGCCGATGCTCAAGGCGTGGTTCACTTTTTCCAGTTTTCTCCCAGGCTGCCGGGGATGCGGCCGGACTTCTGTGCGGGCCAGCTGCCGCTGCGCTCGTGAAAGTCATCGGCCCAGGCGAGGATGTGCCGGACGCAATCGGTACAACGGCATCTGATGCACTTGAACGGCGAACAAGAAAGGGAACAAAAAAGGGACAAGTCTGGGACGAGTCTCGTTCATGCCGGTTTTTCAGCGTTCTACCGAGCGACGATTGGGCGAGTCGGAATGCGATCGTTCGGATCATCGGGATGTTTTCCGATCCTGACATCCTGACACCTTTCTTCCACATGACACCTTTGTTCCCCTTGTTCCACCCCTTTGTTCCACCGCGTCGTCGGGCGTGTCCGTGGGCCAGACCTGTGAAGCCCGTCGGAAAGCCCACGGGAAATCTGCACGTCCGGTTCGACGAGCGGGGAATGGAAACGGAGCATGGTGGGCTACTCGGGCACCGGCAACCGAATCGGCCGGCACGCGCAAAGCCATGCCTAACCCACCGCGCCACTCCTCGACTCTACTTCCGAGCCGCAACGGCCAATTCCGGCACCATTCCCTGACCCACGCACAAGCGTTGACGAAATTCCAGACGGAATTTAGAATACTAGCAGTGCACTTCCGATCGGCCTGGGAGTGTCAGTTGGCACATTGGGGCTAAACCCCTCCCGGGCCTCCATTTTCCTATCTTATCTCGATGTATCTCTTGTACGTGGACGCTTCGGGCACGCCGGAGAAGCTGGACGCTTCCCGACATTATGTGCTCATAGGCATCTCCGTTCATGAAGGGACGTGGTTCGCGCTGAACCGCCGTATCGATGGGCTGAAGCGACGATTCTCTTTTGCGGGTCAGGATTTTGAGCTGCATGTCAAGCAGTTCGCCTTCACCATCAGTGAACAAGCACATATCCCCGATTTCGAGAATATGTCGTGGACGGACCGACGAGCGCGCGTCTTGGCTATCCGACAGCAGCGGCTCGATGCCGAGCAGAGCGCCGCCCGAAAAGCGGAATTGCGAAAGAAGTACAGGTACACGGATCCTTTCATCCACCTCTCCCGTATTGAGCGATCGTGGTTGCTCGAACAATCTTTGGATCTTGTTGGAGCGCACGAGGGGATTCGTCTTTTTGGCGAAGCGGTTTTTAAGGCTCATCCGGGGGTAGTCGGTGGCCAGATTGACCCAGTACGGCAGGCTTTTGAGCAGGTCGTTTCTCGATTTGACTCGTTTCTGCAGCGCCGCCATCGTTGGAAGCAGGAGAACAACCCGCGCCCGCCGATCGACAATGGCCTTCTCATTCTGGACAAGGACTACTCCACCGAAGCAGCGCTCCAGGACCAGTTCACACGGTACCGCCAACAGGGGCATCCGTGGGGCAATTTGCGGCACGTGATCGACGTCCCGTTTTTCGCATCGAGCGAGCAACTGGGCGGTCTGCAGCTTGTCGATGTCTGCGCGTACGCCGTGCGCCGTTACCTCGATACGAACGCGGTCCCAAACAGTCATGAGGAGCGCAATTTCTTGCGTATTTTTCACCGTTTCGATCGAGACAACAGCGGAAAACTACACGGGTTGCGACACTACGTCCCGTCCGGCACATGCAACTGCCACATCTGCGATGCACGCGGACATGGCCATTGAGCGCCGTTCAATTTCAATGAGCCCAGTCCCCTTCGGACTGCTCAACCGCGTCGAACTCGATGCGGCCATCAACCAGGTTCGAGCTGCCTTGAAGCAACACGACATGCGCGATTGCCTGGTCGCCGTCGAACGGACCGGCCGTTACCATCACGCCGTCAGGAACGCGAACACGGCGGCGACGTGTTCGCGTTCGACCACGGCGGCAAGGAATGGAAAGTCGTCGTCACGATCGGCCACCGCTGGGCGAAAATCATGAGCAAGGACGAGTTCGAGAAGGGCGAAGCGGAAGGCATGCGGAATATTGCAACCAGCGGCAAGATGCCGTAGGCAAGGCGTCAATTGAGGTACCGCGTCATCTTTACCAAGGGCGCCAACGCCCGCCTGCCCAGGCACCGGCGAGACGAACTTGTCAATCATGCCATCCGCACCGCGGAGCGCCTTCCGATGGAGGAAGGCGATACGCCGGTCGTCAATCTCGAGTCCTTTCGGGTGCGCGTGTTGATCCAAATGAAAGAACATGATGTCTGGGTGCTGACCAACGAGGAAGCCGAGCGCGGCTGCCTGCCCAGCGGGCCATCGTTCCCGATCGCGGATTGCCAATAGATCGAGACGCGTCCCCTTATCCGCACGTGCCGGCTTTTCAGCGTTCTACCGAGCGACGATTGGGCGAGTCGGAATGCGATCTTTCGGATCATCAGGGTTTTTTCCGTTCCTGACGTCTTTGTTCCACCAGCCTTTGTTCCACCTGACACCTTTGTTCCAGCCGGCGTTAGTGAGCTTGCCGATTTCGGCGGCGGAGATAGCACAATTGAAGCTACCCGAACATCTGGCCGGTCGCCATGACACGTACAGAAGCCACCAAAAAGCTGACCCGGATTCTCGGTGCGATCAACGCGAATGCTGGCCTGTTGCACATTTCCTACAACAAGAGCAGCATCCTGGAAGTCCAAGTCGAGACGCTGCACGTTTTCGGATCGTATTCAAGAGGATCGCTCGAACCGAACGACTTGGATCTTATCATCGTATACAGCTTGCCTGCAGCCTCTTATCAGCAATTCGTGCAGACGGCAGAACGTCCTCGATATCCACATTATTTCCCCAAAGTGAATCCGGAATCGGCTCTTCGGAAGCTGCTGCGAAAACCCGGCGAGAAAATGGACATAATACTCACGCAGTGTCTCGACGATCTGGTCGATGATGAATCGCTAATCAAGACAACGGACTTGGTCCTTCTGTGGTCCGCGACGGACCGTGACTACGCATCAAAGGTTGATGCGATTAAGCCTGATCCGGCCGCGGGGCGCCATGCTCGAGACCATCTTGTGTCGCTAAAGCGGCTTGATGATAACCAGGACACGATGGAGGCGGCTGTGAAGATGGTTCGGGAGCACCAGCTCGTGCTTACCCGGCTTTCGATGAGCGACATCAAACTTGCCCTGAACCAGTCCAATTCGGACAGGCTGAACCACCTTGTCGTCGGGGCTGCGATTGGACGGGCTAGCGCGAAGGTTTGGCCGTTTGGGTTGTGGTGGCTCGAACAAGAGGGACAGGCGTGGGGTAGAAATCACTCCGACAAAACGGAGTTTTACTCTGAGGGTCGCACTCACCGAGTTCACTTGGGGCGGCCGTCGCTCAGATGGATGATGGGGCTGTTCGAGCATGATCCAAACGTCGAGAAGCAATGCCTGATTTGCCACATCAAGCGGGACGAGCCGAACGAGTTGCTCATCTTTGAGCGGGGCCCGAATTTCGAATCAACAAGGCCGCATGACTCTCGTGGGATGGGTGCGTGAAGGGAGAAATCAAGGAGATCGGGTGTCAGATCACTTTTGCCGGCATTCGGAAAAATGATCTGACACCGAGTGGGCATAACCGAAAGGCCACACGGGCCGGGGACGAACCGATGGCGAGAATCAGCGTCCGACTAATCGGCAAACTCAAGAAAGAGCTAACCGAAAAGACATTGAGCGTCGGTTACAAGAAACGCCGTCTGAATCCTTACGAGATCATGGAGCAGTTCAACGTGAAGATGGAAGAACTGGGCTATGACTTTCGGATCGATCTAGCAGAGGCAAAGGCTTGGCGTTATCCGGGTCGTGCTGCCCGGCCGAAACAACGACAAGACAATCAGCACGACGAAGACAGAGAAGAATCGAGCGAGCCCACGGAGCGCGAACCGGAGCCCGCTGCCCGAGCCGGGTCATCCATACCGCTTTTCCGCTTTCCGAAACTTGAAAATGGCGGCATGCTCGGAAAGAGGGTCCGTGAACTGGTTTTGCTCGTCGGCAAGGACGCCGCAAAAAAGACCCTCCTCGCAATGGTGGAGGAGGTTGATCGGTTCGGCTGATTATTCGTTGTCAAACAGAAACGACGGCACCCTGTCGAGCCGTGCGGCCGTTTGCCTCGACGCGAATAGAAAAAGTGCCAGCAGGAATCCCTGCTGGCCCTCGTCAAAATCAACGAGAACTGGCGTTTTTTCCGACCCGAGGTTGGTGAATGCTGATCTCATCCCTGCCCGTCGACTGGAAAATGCTGCAATCGGAGGTCGCGCGAGTGCTTTCCGAGTGCGGAATGGCGACCCAGGTAGAGTACACGCTGAGACTTGTGCGGGGGCAAGCTGATATTGACGTTTACGCAACAGACAAGGATAGCCAGCCGCCAACCGTCTACGTGTGCGAATGCAAGCGCTGGTCGAGTTCTGTGCCGCAAACCGTTGTGCATGCGCTAAGGCAAGTGGTGACGGACGGTGGCGCGAACTGGGGCCTTCTCATCTCACAGGCGGGTTTTCAAAGCGGTGCCTACAAAGCCGCCCGGAAGAGCAACGTCAAGCTCCTTACGTGGGATCAATTCTGCGAAATGTTTGCATCCCGATGGGTGGATCGATATTTGCGGCCGGCTCTGAGAGCAGTAAATGAGCCGCTGGTGGATTACACTGAGCCGATGAGTCCCAGGGTCATCCGACACCCTATGCGATTCGATGATGTCAAGAGGGAGACGTTTGCTGCCTTGGTCGATAAGTACCAGCCGCTTGCTTTCTATTGCCTGTCACTGTATCAGAACGGGCGACCACGGCGGCCGCTTACACTTCCGCTTCAGGTGTCGGAACCAAGATTGGCAACCGACCTTCCGGCTGACGTGATGGAGGAACAGATGCTGCGACCGTTCCTAAAGCGCCTACGGGCACACATTGACTCGGCGCTCCAGCAGTTCGATACGTTTTTTGGTGGACGTATCTAGCAGCCACCCATGGCGAGAAACAAGATGCACTAGTCCGTCCGTGGTCCGTGCCGTCGCGGGCCGGCCGATGGTGGCGATTGAAGAAAACGCCACGAAAAGGAGGCCGGTCTTCTTTGCTTTTTCAGGGCTCGCTGATTCTGCTTTGGAGATCATTATGATCGAGACCCGTGAAGTTTCCTGTTCCAGTTGCTCGGGTCAAGACGTCGTTTGGCTGATGCCGGCCTTCTTTACATCGACAAGGGGGACTTGCACTTCTGTGCCACCGTCATTGGGAGAGAGCCGGCTGAGGATGCTTTCACAGAAAAAGCCGTTTTGAAACGCCAAGAGAAGTGACGGAAGATCGCCAGGGCGTTGGTTCACATAGACGAAGATCGAACCAAAGACTAGGGGGGAGGCGCAAAGTGCCCGCCAAAAACTTACCGAGCGCAAGACCATCTTCGACTCGCGCAGAATATTGACGGAGTGCTTCCTTGGTGCCAGGCGGCGGAATAGGCAACCGAAAAACACTCCCAAGATTGCCGCGATGCACACAAGGATGTATGCCAGGACTGGAAAATCTTCGCCCCACCACTGTAAGCCCGCAGGGCGGGTAAGAAGAAACAGGGCAAACATAAGGAGCGCAAATGCAAGCAGCTGAGCTAGGCGTAGAACGATCATTGTCAACCCCTTCGAGATGCTGGCCAAACACGCGAAGATTCGGCGATAAGGATGAGTAATACGGCCGTCATTACCAGTAGGTAGGCATCGACGTCTTCCGAGTGTTCGACGACCGTGATATGACGATTCACTTCATTGTGATAGCCGGATAGATCGAGCTTGGGCAACACGGCCACCATTTGGCAGAGCATACGAATGCAACGCACGACGAGTGGCAGATCATAGGTTGACGTTTGGATGGAAAGGTATTCTTGTGCGGCTAGGCGCGGGTTTGGGTTATCACTCGAATTGAGTGAGTCCGGTGGCATGTGTTTTCGATACTCGTGCTGAAAAATCTCTGAGAGGGCAAGCCAAAACCAGGATGCCCAGTCTTGGTGACGAGCGAAGGACTCGGCGACAAAGCGATCGGCTTCCTGCTCACGCTGAAGGAACCCAGCGTCATGGAGGTGGATCGGCTTGCTCCGGCCAGTGACATAGTCATAATGCAGTACGGCATGGCCAATCTCGTGGCCAATGATCCAGAGAAGGAAGCAAGCCTTCAGCTGCCTTCGTATTTCGTCCTGCATTTCGGGGGTGGTTCGGTTAGCGTCGATTGGCCCCTGTGCGTCAATGAACCAGCTTAGATCATAAAACTCCGTGTAGGCATCAATCTCGGCAAGCATGCGCCTCAGAAAAGCAGCGTCACAAACGATCGCGTTCATCCATCCAATGTAGGTGCAGTTTCCATGAAACGTTTGTGTTATGCCCTTGGGGTCTCGTCGCAATACGTAGATATTGACTGTATCACGTTGCGGCGGTCGATTGATCTGGATTTTGCCATCGAAGCGAGTTCCCTTCGTCAGTTCGAGGCAAGCGCGGTCCAGAAACTGTTGGCCTGACACCAATTCAGGTGGCTTTAGTGCCTTTATGTCGGCGCGTAGCTTGCTCAAGTAATCTGTCCCGGGCTCGATGAAAATGTACTGCGGCATGCCGTGCGTCTCGCCTTCGCCCAAGGAATTGTCGACGATATCGGAATCCTCCAGATACGATCGAAGAATGCCGGCAATTCGCTCCTCTTCAGCCTTGCGATTAGCGTCGAACCTCGATGCGCATGCCAGAAGTGCGGTTAGTGAGGCGGCCATCAATCCTGTAGTTAGCCAAATGGCTCGGTTGGCCGACATCATTTTTCCTCATGCTGACTACCGCTGTCGGTTCTCAACAGCGGCATCCGCGGCGGGGCGGTGTCCCACATTAGCTTGATTTCGTTGGGCGTTAGGCCGTAGGCGGTGTTGACGAGGTCGGAGAGGCGGGATTCGAGGGTTTGGGCTTCGGTGGCGAGTGTTTGTAGAGGGACGACAGTGGTGGTGTGCTCGGTCTTCAGGCGTTTCAACTCGGCGACGGAGAGGGGCTTCTTGCGGCCGCGGGCCTTCTTGACCTCGGCGGCGAGAGTGTCGGCGTCGAGATGCGCCAGGTCTTGCAGCTTCTGTGAGGACTTGTCGATCGCGAATTCGAGACGCAGCCAGTCGAGGAGTGCACGATGGCCGGATTGCTGTTCGGCCGTGATCGCCAGCAGGCGCTGTACGGCAGTCGTTGCCGCCGCGCGTTGCTGTTGCGTGGGATTGCAGATGGGTACGTCCTGAACGTAAACGCGGATGAATCTCAGGGCTTCGTCCTTCCCGTGGACGGCACTACGCCAGGAATACCACCAGAGTAGCGGGGAATTCATGACGGCGAGGATCCACAGGTCTTGAGACGGTAGGATGTAAGAGGTGTTGTTGATGAGGAGCTGACGGGTGTCGAAGGCCCATTGCGAGCGCCAAGTGATCTCCGGATAGATTATCTTCGGCCGATCAAAGGCGTCCCAGTAGGCACATGATCGGAGTTCCCACCAGAATTCTCCTTGGTCCTGCCGCTGGGTTAGGGCATCCCGGTAGCGGTCCAAATGCGCGTACACCGCCGGGTATGTGGAATTGAAAACAGTTTCCGCCTTGTCTTCGCTCTTGGACCAGGGCCACTGGCAATTCCCGCTGGACTTCATCGCGATCATCCAGAGTCCGGTCCAGGTCGCTTGCCAGCGCTCGATGTCCTGACCTCGCACGTAAGCTTTGAAAAGCGGAGCAGACTTTGGGTCTGCAGCCACAAGTCGGTTCTTCAGGTCGGTGTCTATCAGGTAGGCATCGTTGAGCGCAGTCTTGATGCCAACAAGTGGCGCGGCGCAGGCATAGTTCCGCAACGGTTGGCCCTTGCTTGCAACCTTTTCCATCAGCTTGGCAACGCCGGGTGGTTCCAAGCTCCACGGCTCCGCTGTGAGGCGCTCGCGCGACACATCGTAGCCCTCTCTCTTGATCTGCCGCGATAAGTCATCGACGCGTAGCTGCTCGCGAGGGATGGCGCAGACACGCGCGGACGCGGGCGTCGCGACTCGGTTGGTCGGCTTGCGGGCGACGAGGATGGACGGGAAGACGTCGGCGTCGGGGAAGATCTGCTTGGCGTGGCCGAAGTCGACGACTTGCTCGACCCAGGCGGAGTCGCCGAAGAACTTACGGAGGGGCTCGCCGTAGCCGGCGCGCATCCATTTGTTGGTGACGACGAAGCCGAGGCGGCCGCCGGGCTTCAGGAGGTTCATGCCGAGCTCGTAGAAGTAGACGTAGAGGTCGGCGACGCCGTCGTAGGCCTTATAGTGTTTTTCGAGGAAGGGCTTGTCCTTGGCGATCCATTCCTGGCGGACGTAGGGCGGGTTGCCGATGACCACGTCGAAGCCGCCGTCTTTCATGGCAGAGGGGAAGCGCTGGCGCCAGGCGTCGAGCGGTGTGGGCTCGGCGACGACGCTGTTGCCTTGCTTGACGTTGTCGTCGAGGCTGGTGAGCACCTTGCCGACCTGGGCGGTCTTGATCCACAGGCTGAGCCGGCAGATCTCGATGGCCTCGGCGTTGAGGTCCATGCCGAACAGGTTGTTTTGCAGGATCTGCTTGTCGACGTCGGCGAAGAGGCGCTGGTCGAGCAGTTCGGTGAGGCGGGCGTTGGCTTGCTGGTACTGCGCGTGGAGCTGGTCGAAGGCTTCGAGGAGGAAGGCGCCGGAGCCGCAGGCTGGATCGACGATGCGGATGGTGGCGAGGGTGTCGAGCCAGGCGTTCCAGAAGTCGGCGAGGGTCTTCTTGGCGGCGGTGGTCAGGTCGCGGAGGTCGTAGGCCCGGGGGTCGGTGAGGAGTTTCTTGGTTGTGGGCTTGGCGGTGGCTTCGTGTTGCTGACGGAGGTATTCGAAGCGGTCGGCGAGGACGGGGTGGAGGGTTTCGGCGACGATGTAACGGGTGACGAACGCGGGGGTGTAGAAGGCGCCTTCTTTTTTGCGTTTGGAGGGGGTGGGTTTGATTGAAGGTCCCTCGCTTACGCGTCGGGTTTGTATGCCCTCGCTTACGCTTCGGGTTGGTGTTGGGTCGCCAGCGGTTTGAGGTAACGGGTCGTGGGCGAATTGTTGGTGGAGGGTTTCGAGGTCGGTGATGCTTTGCTCGAAGATGTGGCCGAGGATTTCGACGTCGATCATCTTGGCGTTGGGGTTGTCGACGTCCTTGCCGTACTCGTAGGCGGCGAGCTTGTCGAAGGCCTGGCAGACGACGTCGGGGACGCGGAGTTGTTCGAGGAGGTCGTCGTGGGCGAAGAGGCCGCCGTTGTATTTGGAGATGTCGAGGGCTTTGTTGCCGTCGTTGACGGCTTTGAAGAGGCCGCGGAAGTTGTCCCAGATGGGGCGGGGGTTGTAGGGGTCGGCGTGGCGGTAGGCGCTGGCGATGGAGTTGGCGGGCAGGAGGCCGCGGTCTTCGCTGAAGGCGATGAAGAGGATGCGGTCGAGGATCTTCTGGGCGATGATGAGGATGTCCGACGGCGCGACGTCGGGATTGGCGCGGCACAGTTCGTGGAATGTCTGCCGGCGCAGGGTGGCGTATTCGTGGTAGTAGTCGACCGTGAGATCGCGGCCGATGCGGTGGGAATCGGCGAGAAGAGTGTCGAGGTGGCTGGGGCCGGTGGGTGGAACGACGCGGTCAGCGCCGAGGAGGAAGACGAAGCGTTTCAGGGCGGTGTCGTCGCTGGCGAGCGTGGCGGTCTCGAAGCGTTCGTAGGTGAAGAGATCGTGGCCCTTGTGGAAGAGGCGGATCTCTTTCATGTTGGTGACGAGGAACCAGTCGATCTGCAGGTTGACGGCGTACTGCAGGGCTTGCTCGACGGCGGAGCGCTTGCGGCCGGCGAAGGGGCGATCGAGGGGGTCGCGTGGGCCTTTGCCTTCGAGGACGGCGATGAAGTCAGACCCCCCCGTGCCCCCCCTTTGCAAGGGGGGGAGAGAACTCGTCGTGCTCGCCCTTTGCGAGGGTGGGAGCGGGCTCATTCCCCCCCTTGCGAAGGGGGGGCCAGGGGGGGTATCTAACGTGAAGCGGCCGAGGGCGGCGTCGGCGAATTTGCCGTCGACCTGGACGAGGGATTCGCGCTTGATGGTGTAAGTGGGTTGACCGGAGGCGGGGCCGGTGTAGCCGAGGAGGTCGCCGAAGATGTCGCGGATGAAGTCGGCGAGGAGCTCGGTCTCCTTCATCTTCTCGGCTGCTTTGGAGGCGAGGAGGTCGGTCCAGTGGGTGAGCTTGGTGCGGGCCACAGACGAGGATGGCGGAAGCGCAAAGGCGGCGAGGCGATTGCGCAGGGCGTCGGGTCGGAAGAGGGGTTTGGCGTCGGTGGGCATGGGGTTATTTGACGGGAGGGCTGTCCGATGGCAAGGGGGCCTGTGCATGGCGGGCGGGGTCGCTGTGTGCGCGAAGGATGCGCATGTGTCCGCGCATGTCATCGTCGGACGGGGAAAAGGGGACGCGAGGACGCGAGTCATACTTTTTGAAGCAAAAACGTCGGCAGCAGGCATTGTCGGCGCTGCGCACCATCGCGGGACGGCACAATTGCGCTCTTGACCTTGAAACGACGGACTGGGCCGGACGAGTTCCACAACAAGATGCCGCATGATAAGGGGCTGAGGTTCGAGGCCAAACTTTTTTTGATGCTTGACGAACCGGTAGCAAATCTTGACGACTGCGAAGTTTCCGAAACAGCATTGGGCAGACCGTCCTGCCATTGTGCGATTTTGGCAAGACGGTGGGTCGCCGCGGGCTAAGTACTTGATGCACCGGCAGTTGCGGCGGGGACCGTCTTGCCAAGCATGATCCCGAATTTGGCAAGACGGTCAGCTTGGCAAGACGGTCGGCGAATGGTGATTTCATGGAAGAATCCCAAGCGCCGAATGGTCGGGAATGTGGTCGATGGGTTCGCAAAAATCGGCGAGCGAAACGGGGACAGGTCTCGGAGATTTTCCGCCACGCGATTCGCCTCAGCCTACGGCGGGGATGCCGCAACGCATGGATGCGAGCGGCTTCTAAGCCGCTGACCGCCATGGATGGCGTCCGTAGCGTGGCGTGTGGCGGGATAAGGAGTCGGTGGAACGCGCCTCCGGTTCGGGGAATTCGCAAGAATCTCCATCAAAATGCGAGAGTTGACCGGCGGGGCGAGCGGCCGGGCCCTCGTTGGCGGGCGGGGGTGTCTGTCTCAGTGCGCGCGCAGAGCAAATCATCTCATGGTTAACGGGCCCCGTGCGGGCAGCGGTGGAGAAAGCAAGTGGATTGTCGCCGGGCGACGGGTATTATGGCTCCGAGGTTCGCTGAAACGCTTGCAATGCCAGAATCCCTGCGCGGTGGCGGATGCATCAGTCAGGCCGGGAGTCTTTTCCGTGCTGAGCGTGCTGAAACGGTTGCTGATCGGAGAGCCGCTGGCGACTTCGCAGGCGGTCCACGAGCGCCTCCTCAAGCGGGTGGCGCTGGCGGTGTTCGCGTCGGATGCCCTGTCGTCGGTCGCCTACGCCACCGAGGAGATCCTGCTGGTGCTGGCGGTCGCGGCAGCGTACGCCCAAGACGCCGGACCGTTCTTTTATGTACTGCCGATCTCCCTGATCATTGTTGTACTGCTCTGGCTGGTAACCTCGAGCTACCGGCAGACGATCCACGCCTACCCGTCGGGCGGGGGAGCGTACATCGTGGCCAAGGAGAACCTTGGTACGAGCGCGGGCCTGACGGCCGCCGCGGCCCTGCTGGTGGACTACGTCTTGACGGTGTCGGTCTCCGTTGCCGCCGGCGTGGCGGCGATCACCTCGGCGGCGCAGGAGACGGACTTTGCCTGGCTGGCGGAACACCGGGCGTCCCTGTGCGTCGGCATGATCGCCCTTGTCGGCCTGGCCAACCTGCGGGGCATCCGCGAGTCGGGACGCATCTTCGCAATACCGACTTATTTGTTCCTCTTCAGCTTCCTCGGCATGATCGCTTGGGGCCTGGGGCATTACGCATTGCATCCGGGTGCGGTGGCGATCCCGGCGGCCGCGGATCCCAAGCATGCGGAAGGATATGCGCTGCAGCCGCTTAGCCTATTTCTCCTGCTGGGGGCTTTCGCCAACGGCTGCACCGCCCTGACAGGCGTTGAGGCGATCTCCAACGGCGTACCAGCGTTCCGCCAGCCGGAGTCTCGGAACGCCGCCACGACGCTATTGTGGATGGCGCTGCTGCTCACGGTCATGTTTTTGGGTACCAGCGGGTTGGCCTACTTGTACAGGGTCGAGCCACGTCAGGAAGAGACCGTCATCTCGCAGTTCGCCCGCACCATCTTCGCCGACCCGCGCATGCGCTGGGCCTACTATCTCGTGCAAACAGCGACGGCGGCGATTCTGGTGCTGGCGGCGAACACCTCGTTTGCCGACTTCCCGCGCCTGGCGAGCCTGCTCGCCCGCGACCGCTTCCTGCCGCAGCAGTTCAGGAACGTGGGCGACCGGCTGGTCTTCTCCAACGGCATCCTACTCCTGGCCTTCTTCTCGGCGCTGTTGGCGTGGGTGTTCAAGGGTGATCCCTCGCGCCTCATCCCCCTCTACGCCGTGGGCGTCTTCCTATCGTTCACGCTCTCGCAGGCGGGCATGGTGCGGCACTGGTGGCGAACGAGGGATGAGGGCTGGCGGAGATCGATCGTCATCAATGGTCTCGGGGCGGTGGCGACCGCGCTGGTGCTTGCGGTTTTCCTCTTGACCAAGTTCATCCACGGTGCCTGGATCGTGGTGGTGGTTGTGCCCGCGCTCGTGCTGATGTTTCGGGCCATTCACCATTACTACGTCAACATCGCGGCGCAGCTGCAGCTGGGCCAGGTGCCGCCCCTCGTCCCCCGTCACAACCGGGTTATCATCCCGGTCGTACATGTGGACAGGGGCATGATTCACGTCCTCGAATATGCCTTGGGGCTGTCCCGAGACGTGCAAGCGGTGTACGTCGATGTTGATCCGGCCGAAACCGCCCAGGTGCAACTGGACTGGGAACGGCTCCATTGTGATATCCCGCTAACGGTGCTGCCATCGCCCTACCGCGCGTTCGTCGGCGTGCTGGTTGATTACATCAACACCGTGGAGGCGGCCCGAGGTGACGACGTGGTGACGGTCCTTTTACCCGAATTCGCGACGACGCACTGGTGGCAGCAGTTCCTGCACAATCAGCCCATCCTCCGGCTGAAGGCCGCCTTGCTGTACCGCACGGGCATTGTCGTGAGTAGCGTGCCGTACCACTTAACAAGCGGGAAAACAAGTGTGTACAATCAACCCAAAAAACGCCACTAGACGGAACCATGTTATTGGTGCTAAAGTGGGTTCCGTACTCCTAATTGAAGTCGTCGGATGACTAGACGAAGAGCAACCCGGCTGGGCCGGGAGGCTCGTTGACGAGTAAGCCGACGTGGTTGAATCCCCCGCAGGGATTCTACCACGTCGGCTTTTTTGTTTCGGTGCCGGATGGAAACATCCGCCGGTGGTACGACGATGGCGCCGGGCAAGGGTAAATGGAGGTCAAGCATGTCCACAGATCCAGTCCCCCAACGCCAACCGATGAAACAGCCGGACGCACGCGTGGACGAGCCCGAAGAGGTGTTGCGCGTCAGCCGGGCCGACATTGGCGACGTCGTCATCTCGACCGACGACATCGTGGCCACGATCCGCGAGCCGTTGTTGGTCCTCGACGCCGAATTGAGGGTGCGGACGGCCAACCGAGCTTTCTACCGAGAGTTTCGCGTGACGCCCGCGGACACGGAGGGTCGCTTCCTCTACGACCTGGGAGACGGCCAGTGGGACATTCCCGCCCTGCGCATTCTGCTCGAGGAGATACTGCCCCAGAACACATCCATGCACGACTTCGAGGTGGAACACACCTTTCCGATCCTTGGGTGTCGAACGATGTTGCTCAACGCGCGCCGCATCCTTGGGGAGGGCAACCGCGGCGGGATGATTCTGCTCTCTATCGAGGACGTCACCGAGCGCCTGCGGGCCTCTCGGGCGCTGACGGCTTCCGAACTGCGTTACCGTCGACTCTTTGAGACGGCCCAGGATGCAATCCTGATACTCGACGGCATCACGGGCAAGATCATCGACTCGAACCCTTTCTTGAGCAATCTGCTCGGCTACTCTGAGGACGAACTGCGCGGCAAGGAACTCTGGGAAATTGGACTCTTCCAGGACATAGACGCCAACCGAGCCGAGTTCCGCCAGTTGCAAGAAAACGGCTACATCCGGTATGAGGATTTGCCGCTCGCAACCAAGGACGGCCGGCGCGTCCATGTGGAGTTCGTCAGCAACGTGTACGCGGTGGAGGGCCGGCAGGTCATCCAGTGCAACATTCGCGACATCAGCGACCGTAAGCGGGCCGAGGAAGCGCTGCGGCAAGCCGACATCCGCAAGGACGAGTTCCTCGCGCTGCTGGCCCACGAGCTTCGCAACCCGCTCGCCGCTCTCCGCAGCGCCGCCGAGGTAATGCGATTGAAAGGCCCAAAAGACGCGGTGGCGGAACAAGCCCACGACGTCGTCGAACGCCAGGTGCAGCTGCTGACACGGCTCGTGGACGACTTGCTGGATGTGTCCCGCATCAGCCGGGGCAAAGTCACCCTTCAACTGGAGCCTGTGAACATGGCGGCCGTGGTCGCCCGCGCCGTCGAGATCAGCCGCCCTCTCATCGACGCTCGCAGTCATTACCTGGAAGTTTCGCTGCCGGAGCAACTCGCGTGGGTTGAAGGCGACGCGACACGTCTGGCCCAGGTTCTGTCCAATCTGTTGAACAACGCCGCCAAGTATACCGAGAATCGCGGGCATATTGACCTGTCGCTGGAAGCGAGCGGTGCCGAAGCCGTGATCCGGGTGCGGGACACGGGCGTCGGCATCGCCGCGGGCATGCTGTCGCACATCTTTGAGATGTTCACGCAGGTGCAAGGCTCGGTGGATCGCTCGGAGGGGGGACTGGGCATTGGGCTGACCCTGGTGCGCAGCCTGGTGGAGATGCACGGCGGCAGCGTCGCGGCCCATAGCGAAGGCGCCGGCCGCGGCAGCGAATTCGTCGTCCGGTTGCCACTGCTGCGTGAGGCAGCGCTGCCGGCCGTTGCGGACCCGGAGCCGCAGCCGCCACGCAAAGTACCCGTCCGGCGCGTCCTGATTGTGGACGACAACAAGGACGCCGCCGACATGCTGGCGATGCTGCTCCACGGCGCCGGCCAGGAGGTGCGCACGGCCTATGACGGCCCGACCGCGCTGGATCTGGCCCGGAAGTTGCCGCCCAACGTTGTGTTTCTGGACATTGGCATGCCGGGGATGGACGGGCTGGAAGTAGCGCGGCGGCTGCGCCAGGACCTCGGCCTGAAGGAGGCGCTGCTGGTAGCATTGACGGGCTACGGTCAGGACGAGGACCGTCGCCGCTTCGAGGAAGCCGGGATCAATGCCCACGTTGTCAAGCCAGCGGACGTGCGCGCACTGGAACGTCTACTGGCCCGGCCCGGGTTGGCCGGACAGCAGCCGGCGGACTGTTGAGGAAAGGCTTGGCGGGCTGAGAGCCTTCTGGATCCGCCGAGGAATCGAACGCGAGTGCCTTGCTTTCTCCGTGCCGAGTTGTAGAATGCTAGTGGAGCTTTAGAGACAATTAAGCTCCGACAAAGAACTTTTGCAGTTGTCGGATGACTAGATGAATGGCAACCCGGCCCTGCCGGGTGGCCTGTTGACGAGTAAGCCGACGTGGTCGAATACCTCAGGGTGTTCGGCCACGTCGGCTTTTTTTTCGCTTGGGACGGCGCAACTGCAAGACTTCCGAGTTGAACTGCCGCAGGCCGCGACGTTCGCGGCAGCGGACTTCACCGTGCTTCAAAGTGTTGGAAGGGGTGTTCCATGGGTCTCATTCTGTTGATCCTTTTGGTCGTGGTCTTGCTGAGTGTCTTGCCAAGCTGGGGCTACAGCAGGAATTGGGGTTACGGCCCGACCGGCGGCCTCGGATTGGTGCTGTTGATCGTGCTGGTGCTTGTCGTGGTGGGGTTCATACCCCTCAGTTTCGGACGGTAGCTGGCTTACATCTGGCCGCGGCAACGCACGGCTGCGGAGTCAACGGTCGCCGGCAAGCGCGACAGCTTGCCGGCCATAGACCGCTACGGGAAGTTGCGCAACGAAGCGCCACCTGGAGCCGCACATGAACGTTTTCGGTTTTCGGGAGCCGGTAAGTGCCTGGACCCACCTGAGCTGGATGATCCTGTCCGTGCCCGCGACGCTCTTTCTCTGGCATCGCTGCAAGGGCGCGATTGTCAAGCAGTTGTGCTTCCTCTTCTACGGCATCTGCCTCGCTCTGTGCTTTGGAGGCAGCGCCTTTTATCACGGTGTTTGCCTGTCCCACCAGGTCGTCGAGGGGATTTGCCAGAACCTGGACTATATTGGCATCTTCCTCATGATCGCCGGCAACATCACCCCCCTGGCGGTGATCGTGCTGCGGGGGAAGTGGCGGCGGGCGTGCCTGACACTGACCTGGGGCTTTTCGGGGACAGGCATCCTGCTGCGCGTCTGCAACGTGGATATTTCGCGCGGCGTATCCAACTGCCTTTACCTGGGAATGGGCTGGGGGGTTGTCCTTTGCTATTTCGAGCTGAGCCGCAGGTTGACCCATCGCGGGCTGTTGCTTGTCGTCGCGGGTGGTGTGACGTACTCGGCGGGTGCAGTGCTGAACTGGCAGCATTGGCCGACACTTTGGCCCGGTGTCTTCTCCGCGCACGAGCTGATGCACGTGTTGGTGATGGCGGCAAGCTTGATTCACTATGTGTTCATGTGCCAGATCGTCGCTCGCTACCGGCCTGTGGCGATCCCGCTCCCCGCTGGTCCAAATGGCGCGGGGATTGCAACACCAAGGAGTTTTCGTCTTGGCGCTGTCCTGAATTAGCGCGCGATACCGCTCTTGCAGTTATGTCTGGCTGTTGTCATTGTCGCAGCGCTGACCGTTCGAGAAACTAAGAGGACTTCAAACGAAGGAGAGAGTCATGGATCACCAACAGCAGCATCACGAACACCATCAGAAGGAGCGGGAGCACGAGCAAGCGGTGTGGAAAGAGCACCACCGCGAACTCACCGGTAAAAGGCATGGAATACATCCGGCGTGGTACATCGTCATTGGTGTGGTGTTCGTGGGAGCGGCAGTGCTCATATGGACGTTCATCATTTGGTAGAGCCCGAAGGAACCAACCATGACCACCTGGTTACCACGCTGGATCGCCTGCCTTGTGCGGCAGACGCGTGCCTGAAGCCGAGTATCCCGGGTGGAAACCGAGCAAGAGAATGCCTCTGATGAACGCGGAACCACTGGTTGAGGACATTCAGAACTATGCCTTGAACATCGTCGATACGGTGCGTGAGCCGCTGTTGATCCTCGATACCACCTTGCGCGTCCGTTCCGCGAATCGCGCTTTCTACCAAACCTTTCACGTCTCATCCCAAGAAACCGAGAACCGTCTCATTTACGAGCTGGGCAATGGCCAGTGGGACATCCCAGCCCTGCGGACACTGCTCGAGGATGTGGTCCCCAAGAGCTCCGTCTTCAACGACTTTGAGCTGGAGCACACCTTCCCGGTCATTGGGCGCAGGGTGATGCTGCTCAATGCCCGCAAGCTCCAGGCGGGCCGCCACGGGGAACTGCTAGTTCTGGCGATGGAAGACGTGACGGCGCGCAAGCGGGCGGAAGAAGCGCTGCTCGAAGCCGGCGCGTTGCAGAGCGCGATCTTCAACAGCGCCAACTTCTCAAGCATTGCCACCGACGAGAAGGGCGTCATTCAAATATTCAACGTCGGCGCCGAGCGCATGCTGGGCTATACGGCCGCCGAAGTGATGAACAAGAATACCCCGGCCGACATTTCTGATCCGCAGGAAGTAATTACGCGCGCCAAAGCCTTGAGCGCCGAGCTTGGGACCACGATCACACCTGGCTTTGAGGCATTGGTTTTCAAGGCCTCGCGCGGGATAGAGGACATCTACGAATTGACCTACATCCGCAAGGATGGCAGCCGCTTTCCGGCCATCGTGTCGGTCACGGCGCTGCGCGACGCACAAGGGGGAATCATCGGTTATCTGTTGATCGGTACCGATAATACCGCACGCAAGCAGGTGGAAGCCGAGCGCATGCTGCTCGATCAGCGCGTGCGCGATCAACAATTCTACACCCGCTCGCTCATTGAATCCAATATTGATGCACTGATAACCACCGATCCGCGCGGCATCATAACCGACGTTAACAAGCAGATGGAGGCGCTCACCGGATGCACGCGCGACGAACTGATCGGCGCGCCGTTCAAGGACTACTTCACCGACCCGGAGCGAGCCGAGGCCGGCATCAAGCTGGTGCTGGGCGAACACAAACTCACCGACTACGAGCTCACCGCGCGCGCCAGGGACGGCAAGGAAACCGTGGTGTCCTACAACGCGTCTACCTTCCACGACCGCGATCGCAAGCTGCAGGGAGTGTTCGCCGCCGCCCGCGATGTCACCGAACGCAAACGCTACGAGCAATCATTGCAGCAAGCCAACCGCGCCAAGAGCGTCTTCCTGGCCAACATGTCCCACGAAATCCGCACCCCCATGAACGCCATCCTCGGGTTCTCCCAGCTGATGCTGCGCGACCAGGACCTCACTCCCCGACAATGCCAGTACCTGGGAACCATCAACCGCAGCGGCGAGCATCTGCTTGCCCTGATCAACGACATCCTGGAGATGTCCAAGATCGAAGCGGGCCGCACGACCCTGAACCCCTCCACGTTCGACCTGCCCGTCCTGCTCAAGGACCTGGAGATGATGTTCCGCGTCCGCACGGATGAGAAAAAGTTATCGTTCGCGGTGAAGATGATCGGCGAAGTCCCCCAATACATCGTCACCGATATCAACAAGCTCCGTCAGGTCTTCATTAACGTGCTGGGCAACGCGGTCAAGTTCACCGAGCAGGGCGGCGTCGGCTTGCGCGTGCGCGCGGATCGAACCCCTCCGACCCCCCCTTCAAAAGGGGGGAATGGGGGGGTCGGACCTTTTCTCCGGGTTGAAATCGAGGACACAGGCCCGGGCATTTCACCAGAAGACCAAGAAAAGTTGTTCCGGCACTTCGAGCAGACCAAGACCGGGCAACAGGCGGGCACCGGTACGGGGCTGGGCTTGGCCATCAGCCAGGAGTTTGTTCGCCTGATGGGCGGAGCCATCACGGTAAGCAGCCAGGTTGGCAAAGGCAGCGTTTTCGTGATTCATCTTCCCCTGAAAGAGGGTGACGCGCAAGCGGTCCAGCCGAAAAACAAGCCCCGCCATGTCCTGAGGCTCCAACCCGGGCAGGCGAAGTGCCGGGTGCTGATTGCCGACGACGTCGAGGATAACCGCGAGCTGCTGGTGCAAATTCTTCGCCCCGTCGGTTTCGAGATGCGGCTGGCGACCGACGGTGAGCAAGCCGTCAAGGAGTTTGAGCAATGGCAGCCCCATTTGATCCTGATGGATTTCCGCATGCCTGTGATGGATGGCCATGAGGCGATCCGCCGGATTCGCGCCGCCGCCGGCGGAAAGGAAGTCAAGATCATCGCGGTTACTGCCAGTGCGCTGGACGAAAACCGCCAGGTGCTGCTCGGGATCGGCGCCGACGATTTTATCGGCAAGCCATTCCAGGAGGTGGAGCTGTTCCAGAAGATTCACGCCCACCTGGGGGTAGAGTACGAATACGCCGAGGAGCCCGCGGCCCCGGAAGAAGCGGCCGAGCTCACACCCGAGTCCCTGGCGGCCTTGCCGATCGACCTCATCCAGCCGATGCGTGAAGCCGTCATCAGCGCGGATCTGGACCAGCTGCTGGCAAAGATCCAGGAGGTTGAAGCCGGCGATCCCCGCCTGGCCCAGGGGCTGCGCCGCCTGGCCGAGCGCTTCGAATACGAGAAGCTCCTTGATTTGTTCGGCCCGGGCGAACCCTCGGTAAGCTCGCCAAGTCTTGTCGGGAGCCGTCCATGAATCCGGACCCGATCCGACGCGATGGATCAAGAAGAAGATTGCGGTGGCTGCTACTATATAGTAGCTCGGCCGCGTCCATCGAACCTGCGGTCGATCGTGTCCAGGCAGAAAGAACTGGAGGGAAATCATGGCGCTGCTTGAATTGACGAAAGAACAAATCTTCGACCTGGTTCGGCGGATGCCGGCCGAACAGAAGCGCGAGATGCTGTTGTTGTTAGCGGCGAACGCGCCGGCGGTTCGAGCGAAGCGGCAGCAGTTCGCGGAAGAACATCTGCGGCGATTGTGCGCGGCGCGCGGCTTGGATTGGGGCGCGCTGAGCGCGGACGAACGTGAAGCGTTTATCGATGATCTGATTCACGAGGATCGGACATGCGCCTCGTAGCCGTGTTCGACACGAGTATTTTGTTTTCGGCGGTCGGCTGGAAAGGAAAGCCCTACGAGTGCCTGGAAATGGCTCGCGCCGGCACGGTGGACGGCGTCACGTGCCGAGACTTACTCGAAGAGTTGGCGGAAAAACTCGAGATCAAGCTGTCGTTCGCTCCAGAACAGGTAGTAGAAACCCTCGCCGATCTCATGACGTTTCTTCGCGTAGTGTCGATTCCGGGCGTACTCAAGGCGGTTGTCGCTGACCCGGATGACGACAAAGTCCTGGAATGCGCCGAGGTTTCCGGCGCGACACATATCGTAACTGGAGATCGTCGGCACTTGTTGCCAATGGGGAGCTTCAAGGGAATCCCGATCGTGACGGCGGCTGATTTCCTCGCCATAGGTGCGAGACCATGAATCCGGAGAAGCCAAAAAGCGCTACCGGGCAAACCGCCAGCATCCTGGTGGTAGACGACGCCCCAGCCAACCTCCAGGTTCTGGCCGGCATGCTCAAGGACCGTGGCTATAAGGCCCGCCCCGTCCCCAGCGGCAAGCTGGCGCTGCTGGCGGCGCGGCGCAATCCCCCGGATTTGATCCTGCTGGACATCAACATGCCGGAGATGAACGGCTACGAAGTGTGCGAATGCCTCAAAGCGGATGACCAGCTCAAGGGGATTCCCGTCATCTTCATCAGCGCGCTTACCGAACAGATGGACAAGGTGAAGGCCTTTGCCATCGGCGGGGTGGATTACATCACCAAACCGTTTCAGATGGAAGAATTGCACGCGCGCGTCGAGACGCACCTGAAGCTGCGCCGCCTGCAAATCGAGCTGGAGGAATACAGCCGCCACCTG
>Ga0206956_1034_pt1 | contig 47491 bp, 45 predicted proteins | sample Alteio_BWOrgHeat_35_FD_153252 | JGI IMG/M metagenome (GOLD analysis project Ga0206956, IMG submission 153252) | Enriched cells from forest soil in Barre Woods Harvard Forest LTER site, Petersham, Massachusetts, United States -... | ecosystem: Environmental > Terrestrial > Soil > Temperate forest >...
TTCATACCCCAATATCACCATCGATTGCGCCAGATTGAGCGACGCATTTTTTGCGGTGGGGATGGTGATGAACGTATCGCACCAGGTCAGTTCCTCGTTTTCCAGTCCGGTTCGTTCCGGGCCGAAGACAAAGGCGATTTTAGGCTTCCGGGATACATCCCCCGGGGATAATAATGGTATTATTTCCTGCATTGCCTCGGCTGGTTCGATGACGCGCTTTTCCATGTCGCGCTGCCGGGCAGTGGTGGCGTAGGCGAGCTGGATGTCGGCGGTGGCGGAGGGGAAATCAGGAAAAACTTTAGCCGCTTTGACGATGCCTTCGGCGCCCGATGCCGTTTTCTTTGCCCGCGGGTTAGGCCAGCCGTCACGCGGCGCGACCAGCCGAAGTTCCTCGAAGCCGAAATTGCTCATGGCGCGTGCTACGGCGCCTATATTTTCACCCATCTGCGGGCGGACGAGGATGATGATGGGAGGATAAGCCATTTAATTTAAAGCAAATATTTTGATTAACTAAATATTGACATGCTATTAATTATAATTTACTAACATTCATCTATAATTGCACTGTTATTTTTTTATCATACTCTTGGAAGGGGGACGAGCAATGTCTAACGAATCATCCACAACATCTAATGGCAATAATCACCAACTGGTCAAGCAGGCAGCAAAATGGCTGGAAGCGCATAAATTAACCTGCCGCGGCGCGAAGGGTGAACCCATACGATTTTCCGCCTTCTGCCCTAATGGCGAGTTGCAAGTACAAGTGCATGATTTGAAAATAGACAGTGACGCTGATGATAATGGACTGGCCATTCGCACGGAAGGCGGCAGGGAAAAGACGATTGATCTGCGTTCAAAGTTTATGCTCATGGAAGTTCAGGGATTGGTCAGAGAGATGTTGCATGCAAAAGCGGGCCGCTTTCAGGCAAAATTTGAGCAATCCAACGGAGATGACAAAATGTATACAGCCGTCATCACCATTCCTGCTGCCGACATTAACCCCAAGGCGGTAGTGAATCCGCCGGCCATAGGGGCTGTCCGATAAGGATTATTTTTTCCCCGATTCCTTCATCAGCTTATACGTCAGCGAATCGATCAGCGCGTCGAAGGCGGCGTCGATCAGGTTGGTCGATACGCCGAGCGTTCTCCATGCGTTGCCTTTGCTGTCGCGTGATTCGATCATAACGCGCGTCACCGCGCTGGTGCCGGCAGTGGAGTCGAGGATGCGCACTTTGAAATCGCTGAGCTGGATATCGGTCAGCGTCTTGTAATGCGGGATCAGGCCACGGCGCAGTGCTTTGTCGAGCGCATTGACGGGACCGTTACCCTCGGCGATGGTCATGCCTTCTTCGCTGCCGATGGCGAGTTTCACCGTTGCTTCCGTCACGTTGATGATCTGCCCTTTGGCGTTGTAGCGCCGCTCGCCGATGACGCGGTAGCGCGTGACTTCAAAATAGCTGGGCACGGTGCCGAGCGTGCGGCGTGCCAGCAGTTCGAAGCTGGCCTCGGCGCCTTCATAAGCATAGCCCTGTTTTTCATGCTGCTTGACGGCGTTGACCAACGCAGCCACGCGCCCATCGTCGGCATCGATTTCAATGCCAAATTTTTTTAAGCGGTCGAGGACGTTGGATTTACCGGCTTTGTCGGAGATGAGAATGGTGCGCCGGTTGCCGACCAGCGCGGGGTCGATATGTTCGTACGCGGTCGAATCCTTCGCCATGCCTGAAACATGCAAACCGCCCTTATGCGCGAACGCTGCCGATCCGACATAGGGCGCATGTGCATCCGGCGCGCGGTTCAAACGCTCATCGAGCGAATGCGATACCTGCGTCAGATGCACCAGTTTTTCTTTGGTGACGCCGGTGGAAAAGCCCATCTTGAGTATGAGGTCGGGGATGATGGTGATGAGGTTGGCGTTGCCGCAGCGCTCGCCGACGCCGTTGATGGTGCCCTGCACCTGCCGCACTCCGGCGCGCACGGCGGCCAGCGAATTGGCGACTGCGTTGCCGGTGTCGTTATGGCAATGGATGCCTAAATGGCTGCCGGGGATATGCTTTATCACTTCACCGACGATTCTCTCGACGTCGAACGGCAGCGAGCCGCCGTTGGTGTCGCACAGCACCAGCCAGCGCGCGCCGGCCTCATGCGCTGCCTTGAGGCAGGCCAACGCGAATTCGGGATTGGATTTGTAACCGTCGAAAAAATGTTCGGCGTCGAACAAAGCTTCGCGTTTGTGTTTTACGATGTGGGCGATGGACTCGCCGATCATGCGCAGATTTTCTTTCTCCGAGATGCCGAGCGTGCTTTCGACCTGCTTGGCCCAGGTTTTTCCGACGATGCAGATGGATTTCGCACCGGATTCCAGCAACGCGGCCAGTCCCGGATCGTTGTCGGCGGAGCGGCCGGAACGCCGCGTCATGCCGAAGGCTGAGAGTGTGGATGTTTTCAGGGCAGGGGGGCTTGCGAAAAATGCGTCGTCGCTGGGGTTGGCGCCCGGCCAGCCGCCCTCGATGGTATCGACGCCGAGTTTGTCGAGCTCGCGCGCGATGGAAAGTTTGTCGGCGATGCTGAAGTCAACGCCGCGCGCCTGCGCCCCGTCGCGCAGCGTGGTGTCGTAGATGTAGATGCGGTCAGCGGCCATTGATTTTACCAGCGACCCTCAATTTGCGAGTTTCATAAAGTGTATTTTTCAAGCCCAATTGTTCTGCAAACTGATCTATAACCATAGAGAGATCCCTATTTGTAAATCCGTGCCCATTAGGTGGAACTATATCCAGACAAAGTGGCAGGTTATTATTTGTAAATTGTATTAAACGATCTATTGCTACATCCCCCGTCACACTATCAAGCAATATTTGGTCGTCGTGTATTATAAAGTTTGTAAGATCCTCAACTAGAAAAGCTATAGAATCCATTGAATGTGATAAATCCCGACCTATTGCGTTGCCAACCACTCTTTTTGTTGTCCTACACGCTTCAGCGATTTGTTCTTTAGTATATAGTTGGTTTTTCAATTTACATACGAAGGCGTATCACACCCTCCTCCAATCGGTCGTCCCATCCGGCCTATCTTCAAGGATAATACCCTGTTCTGCAAGCGTTTTGCGGATATTGTCGGCCTCGGCGAAGTTTTTGGCCTTTTTGGCGGTGATGCGTGCATTGATAAGATTTTGAATATCATTATCATTATTGCCATCGCCCTTGAACCACGCTTCGGGCGTCATGGCAAAAAATCCAAGCAATTTGCCCATCGCGTAAAGCTCATCGCCATACGCGGCATGCATCAGGCCGAATGCTTTGGGCAGGTTTAAGTCATCGCTGAGGACGGCCATAAAATTTGTCATTCCTGCGGAAGCAGGAATCTTAAGATCCCCGCTTTCGCGGGGATGACAAACAGCCGAGCGATACCATTTATCCAACTGCTTTTTTGCATCTGTAACCAGCTTCTCGTTCCAGTCGAGCGGTTCGTTGTATTTGGCGGAAAGTAGCGCGAAGCGAATCACTTCGCCCTTGATGCCCTTATCAAGCAAATCTTTCACGGTAATAAAATTCCCCAGCGACTTGGACATTTTCTCACCATTCACCGTGAGGAATCCGTTATGCACCCAGTAGTGGGCGAAATGCGAGCCGGGCGCAGCGCAGCGGCTTTGAGCGATTTCGTTTTCGTGATGTGGGAACATGAGGTCAGCGCCGCCGCCATGGATGTCAAAATCCGCGCCCAGATATTCGTTGCTCATCGCCGAGCATTCGATGTGCCAGCCGGGACGACCGTACCCCCAAGGACTATCCCAGCCGGGCTCGCCCTCCGAAGCTTTAGCGGAGGAGGGTTTCCACAGCACAAAATCACCCGGATGTTTTTTATACGCCTCGACCTCAACGCGTGCGCCCGCCACCAGATCATCGAGCTTGCGGCCCGACAGCGCGCCATAGTCGGTGTATTTATCCACGGCGAATAACACATGGCCCGCGCTTACATATGCTTCGCCGTTTGCGATGAGCTTTTCGATGAGTGAAATCATTTGCGGAATGTGATGGGTAGCATGAGGTTCAATCATTTCCCCCACCTTGCCTCCCCCGTAAACGGGGGAGGTATTATTTACCATCCCCCCCGCTTGCGGGGGGGACAAAGGGGGGGAATAGGTAGCGGGCAACACATTCAGCGCAGCCATGTCGGCATGGAACCAGCCTTCGACGCGTTCCGTCAGCGCCGAGATCGGTTCATTATTGGCCTTGGCCGCCGCATTGATTTTGTCATCGACGTCGGTGATGTTGCGCACATAAGTGACGTGGCTATCACCATAGGTCTGTTTGAGTAGGCGATATAAAACGTCATACACCACCACCGAGCGCGCATTGCCCAGGTGCGGGCGGTCATACACCGTCGGCCCGCACACATACATGCGGACGTTCTTCGCATCGAGCGGCGTAAACGGCTCTTTCTTGCGGGTAAGGGTGTTATAAAAGGAGAGGGTCATTTTATTTCCGTCATACCGGCGAAAGCCTTATCTAGGAGGCATTTTATCATTCTTTGTTGATCTTTGCGCGTCTCGTATAAGTGTCGATAAGAGAGGGTTTTCACGAAGCGTTTCATTATAAGCATTCTCAAAATCATGCTCTAACAGGCCAACACTAGCATTTTTTGGCGTAACAAAGTTCTGTCGGACATATATGTTATTTTCCCATGCAAAGGCAAACATTTCTCCCTCAGTTATATATTCTTCTTTTTCAGCCAATTTAGCGGAAATTTTTTTTATTAATTCAAAAGCTATACCTGCCTCACTTTCCCGCGAAACGGGTGGTATATATTGGCTGATCTTATTACCCATGCGAACCTCTTCGACATTACAATTTTCGGGTTTTGGTGCGGTCGCCTCTAGCTGAAACCGTGGTCTGCCCACTCTTTCGTCTCCTGATTTTTTTAATCTATCTACTCTGGTTAAAGTTATCTTGGTTTCCCCAAAAGATTTCGCGGCAAGCTCTTTGCCAATTGGTACATTACAAAGAAAATGCGTCATACTACTCTACCAGCTAAGCGTATTATCACTTTTTTCTGCCCTAAAAGCGGCAGCAGTTTTTTAAGCTCAGGTCCATGTTCACGGCCGGTGAGCGCCAGCCGCAGCGGCATGAACAGTTCCTTGCCCTTGCGCGTCGTCGTTGGTTTGATGGCGGCAATCCAGGCATCGTAAGTCGCTTCATTCCACGGCTCCGGCGGCAGCAAGGTTACGGTCGAGCGGATGAAAGCACGGTCATCGTGGTTGAGATCAGCTTCGACTTCGCCATGCAGTATATCCCACCATTGTTTTGCTTCCGGAAGGATTTTAATATTAGCGCGGATGGAAAGCCAGAACGGTTCATCGGCGAAGGATAATTGATCTTTCACGGCAGTAAACGGCAATTGATGCAGTAATTTCTCATTTAGTTTTTCCAGTTCAGCGACGTCATAATTCGCCGGTGCGCGGCCAAATTTTTTGAAGTCGAATCCCTCGGCGAGTGCAGCCATAGTAGCAAATGGTTCAACCGCATCCGACGTGCCGATGCGCGCCAGCAACGAGTTTACCGCCATCGGCAGGATACCCGCTTCGCGCAGAGCGCGGATGTCATTGCCGCCTAAACGTTTGGACATTTCACCGTCTTTGGTTTTCAGCAGTGCCATGTGCGCAAATTGCGGCACGGCAAAGCCAAGTGCCTTGTAAAGCTGCACCTGCACGGCGGTGTTGCTGACATGATCCTCGCCGCGGATGACGTGCGTGATCGCAAGCTCGCCGTCATCGACCACCGAAGCCAGCGTATAGACCGGGCCGCCGTCAGCGCGCACGAGCACGGGGTCGGACATTGTCGTCGCTTTCATGGCGACATGGCCGCGGATTAAATCCTCCCACGTAATTTCCTCATCATGCAGCGAGAAACGATAATGGGGTTTGCGTCCCTCGGCCTGATATTTTTTATTCTGTTCTTCGGTCGCACGTTTATAAATCGGTGGCAGGCCGCGCGAGGCCAGCATTTTGCGCTGCACGTCGAGCTCTTCCGGCGTTTCATAACAGGCGTAGAGCCGCCCACTTGCCGTAAGTTTGCCAGCGGCAATTTTATAACGGTCGAAACGTTTCGACTGATGCTCGAGCGAATCCCACGCGATGCTGAGCCAGCTTAAATCTTCTTTGATCGCCGCTTCGTATTCCGTTTTGGAACGCTCAGTGTCAGTATCGTCGATGCGCAGCAGAAAATGCCCGGCATTTTTGCGCGCGAACAGCCAGTTGACAAGCGCCGTGCGGACGTTGCCGACATGGAGAAAACCGGTAGGCGAGGGGGCGAAGCGGACTTTAATCATACTTTTCAATAAACTATTTATGTTTAATTATTATTTACTTATTTCCATTATACTGTCAATCTATGCCACCTAATATCCTACTATAACAAAAATTGCGAGACAGTTTATGGAATCTACCTGCATGTCGCCAGCGGAATACGAAGTATTTCGCTACGCCTTAAAAAGACATCCTGACGGGCTATTTAAAACTTTTATGCAGTATCTGGATTCGGATGTCGGCGCGCCGGGCATTACCGATTTTCTCATACGTAATCCTTTGGAAGATGCCAAAGAAGGAAAAATATCTCTGACGCCAAAGGAAGAGAGGACGCTACTTGAGATGCCTGGATTTTTTGGTCGTCGTCGTGCATTAAAAAACGGCATCGTTGCGACGGTAGCGGGAGTGGCAGCAGTCGCTGGCTCTTTAGAGTACAGGGAAGCAAGAGGACGCAATAACTTAACGCCAGTGGAAGACGTGATCACACAAGGTGGCGTCGACGGTGGTCTTGTCTCGGCTGCTGTAGGCACTCATGTCGTGCTGCATGCCGCACATAAGGAGACGCGCAAGCGTGTTCAGCAGTTGTTTCCCAACGAAACAGAAGAATACTTCAAATGCCTCGATAAGAATCTGCGCGCGGAATACAAAAAATTATCCCGCGGTGAGATTACTAATTCCGTATAAATCCAAAAAATTTAGGCGTGGCCGACCACGGTGGAGTAATGCCCCATGTCGAAGCCAAGCGAGGAGACGGCGACGTTCCATTTGGTTTCGTTGTCGGTATCGAATATCAATTGTTTGCTGGCGGGAACGACAATCCAGCTGCCGGTTTCGATTTCCGATTCAAGCTGACCGGGCGACCAGCCGGCATAGCCCAAAACCAACATGCCCTGCGCCGGGCCACTGCCCTGCGCTAACTCTTTCAGCACGGAAACGCTGGCCGTTACGGCGATGCCATCCTGGCGGATGAGGCTGCCTTCGGTAGCATATTCGTCGCTATGGAGGACAAAACCGCGGTTGGATTCGACCGGTCCGCCGAAATGGATGGGGAATTTGCGCCCCAGCGGATTGCCGTCGATGGCCAACTGCGAGAAGATTTCTTTGATATCAATGCTTTCAACGGGGTAATTGATGATCATGCCCATGGCGCCGGCTTCATTATGTGCACACATGTAAATCACGGAGCGGGCAAAGCAGGATTCCTGCACCACCGGTGTGGCGATCAGCAGATGCCCGGCGAGCGAGCCTGTTTTCAAACCCTTGGTGTCCATAAGTTTGGCTGCCATGTTATTCATTATATCGTAATTGTTTATAAAAGTGTAGCGAATAAACATCCGTTTTATTCGGCTATGGTCAGTGCTTTGGGCGGATGCGCCACCCACGGCGGCAATGTCGCTTTGAATGCTGCATCGCCGGCTTGAAAATTTATATCTCCAGCCAGCGCTTTTTCCACCATAGCGACGTTGAGTAAAGCAAGACCGATGCCATTTTGATTCGAGCGCAATTCTCCTGCCGGCTCGTCACCCAGCGTCACTGCCGTGCCGGAGGGCGGCAACGTGCCGTGTGTGGCGTGCACCTGATAGATGAATTTCCTGACCTGCCCGCGGTATTTGCTGCGCGCCGTGACTTCCTGACCGACATAGCAGCCTTTTTTGAAATCGACGCCGTTTAAGTCTTCAAAAGCGAATTCGAGAAGCAATGATTTCTCGCGGGTCATGTCGCGCGCGCCGTCGGGGATGCCGAGTTCCAGCCGCATACGTTCATAATCGGCCATGGTTTTTTTGGGTATTTTCTGCCCGGCGCACCAGGACTCAATGGCCGCAATATCGCCTATGATGCGCCAGCTGAGCTCTGCCAATCTGGGATCGAGGAACATAACAAAGGCCGAATTCTGCACTGGTTTTCCATCCCATATCGCCGCAACGCCAAGATCTTCCTTCGCCTTAATGTTTACCTTCGAGCGCAACTTGTACATGCTGAGGCGCGAAAGCAGATCGGGGAGGGACTCGGCGGCGCAATCGATGAGAATGGTGCTACTGCGTTTCGTCAGGAAAAAATCGTGCAGGAATTTTCCTTGTGGCGTTAGCAACGCTGCGTAGACCGCAGTACCTTCGCGTAAGCGCATAACATCATTGCTGATCAGCCCCTGCAGGAAAGAAGCTGACTCATCACCGGAAATTTCGATCAGTTTGCGCTCAGCCAGATGAGTGTAATACATACACTAGAGAATGTAGGGTTATGCCCCGGCGCGTTCAAGCCCTACCTGCTATAACTTGCGCAGGCCGGCGTAAATCGCCTGCTTGATATCCTCGAGCCATGCCTTGAGGCCGCCTATTTTATTATCGACCTCGGAGAGGATGTGTGCCGTTTCGGTCTGGATATGCTGTTTGCGTAATTCAACAATATGGGTGAGATCGCTTTCGATGCGGGCGATGGTCTTTTCGATTTCGTTCAGTAGTTTCATAGGCGTGGGCTCCTTTTTGGCGGTTTGTATTCCCTACTATCCGCGCAAAGATGCTGTCCCGGAAGGCGGAAATTGACCGCCCTCGGTGGTCATCCCCGCCGGAGGGCTTTAAGCCCGTAGAGCGGAGATCTCGTGCAACATACTGTACCAATCTGGATCCCCGCCTTCGCGGGGATGACATCACTATATTGACTTGTGGTTGCAGACGCTTATAGTGCGCCTCGTCTCTAGAAAGATATTCCATGACCATTGCCTATGTGCTGTTTGGTTGTTTGCTGTTTCTGCTCACGGGAGCGTTGGCAGCGTTGTGTTCCCGACTGAAAGAGGAATAATAATGGCAACGCTCTATATCCTGATGGGCAGCCTTGCGATTGCGCTTTTCGTCTATCTTTGCATCGCCCTGTTGAAACCTGAACTGTTTCCTTAAAACCAAAACATGCCCCCGCTGATATATATCCTGCTGTGCCTTGCCATCGTCGGATTTTCCATCAAGCCGCTGGGCTTGTATATGGCGCACGTGTATGAGGGCAAAGCCGTCTGGCTGGAAAAACCGCTGGGCTGGCTGGAGCGCCTGATCTATCGTGCTATCGGCATCGACCCCAAGCAGGATATGAACTGGCGCGGCTATGCGGCGGCAATCCTGATGCTGGGATTGTTCGGGTTTTTGTTGCTGTTTGCTATTTTTTCCGGGCAGGCATATCTGCCGCTCAATCCGCAAAAGTTCGATGGGTTATCTGCCGATACCGCGTTCAATGCCGCGATGAGTTTCGTTACCAACACCGACTGGCAAAGCTATAGCGGCGAATCGCAATTGAGCTATTTTTCGCAAATGATGGGTTGCGCCGTGCAGAATTTTGTGTCGGCGGCGACGGGCATGGCGGTGGCTGTCGCGCTGTTTCGCGGGCTGGCGCGCAAGCAGACATCGGCACTCGGCAATGCTTACGCCGACATCGTGCGCGGCGTGCTTTATATATTGCTGCCGCTGTCGCTGCTGTTTGCATTTTTCCTTTCGTCGCAGGGCGTGGTGCAGACATTTGGGGAGTATACGGCTTATCAACCGATAGAAAGGGGATTAGGGATTGGTGATTCGGGATTGGAGAAAAAAGATGCTGCGCCCCAATCCCCAACCTCCAATCTCCACCCCCTGATTGCTTTAGGTCCCGTCGCGTCGCAGGCGGCGATCAAAATGCTGGGGACGAATGGTGGCGGCTTTTTCAACACCAACGGCGCGCATCCGTTTGAGAACCCAACACCGCTGTCCAACCTGTTGCAGATCGCATCGCTCCTGCTCATATCGGCGGCACTTACCTATACATTCGGTCTAATGGTCGGTGACCGTCGCCAAGGCTGGATGCTGATTGCGGCGATGACAGTGATTTTTATTCCACTGATGACGATGGCCGTTGTTAATGAGCATCACGCCAATCCGCTCTTTGATAAAAAAATCATCGATTCCTCGGCAGGCAATATGGAAGGCAAAGAAACTCGGATAGGAACTACCGGCTCGGCCTTATGGGCAACAGCGGCAACGACGACGTCCGGTGGCCCGAATAACTCGGCGTTTGATTCCTTTATGCCGCTCGGTGGGCTGGTATTGCTGCTGCTCATGCAGTTCGGCGAAGTGATTTTCGGCGGTGTCGGCAGCGGCATGTACTGCATGCTGATGCTGGTGTTTTTGACAGTGTTTGTCGGCGGGCTGATGGTTGGGCGCACGCCGGAATATCTGGGCAAAAAACTGGGCGCGTTTGAAATCAAAATGGCGTCGCTGGCATTCCTGATTCCCTCGGCGATTATATTGATAGGCACCGCCATCGCTGTCGCTAGTGATGCGGGAAAAGCCGGAGTATTCAACCCCGGCGCGCAGGGTTTTTCTGAAATTCTTTATGCATTTACTTCAGCAGCCAACAATAACGGCAGCGCTTTCGGCGGCCTGAATTCCAGCGCGCCATTTTATAATATCGCGCTTGGCATTGCCATGTTTCTTGGCCGCTACTGGGTGATCGTACCGGTGCTGGCTATCGCCGGGTCACTGTCTGCCAAGAACACGGTGCCGACATCGGCCGGAACGATGCCGACGCACACACCGCTCTTTACGGCCATGCTCATCGGCGTCATCATTTTAATCGGCGTGCTGACCTTCATCCCGGCGTTGGCGCTTGGACCGATCGTTGAACACATGCATCTGTACCATGTGGCGAAGGGCGTGCTATGACCACTAAAGCAACCCCGGTTCATCTTAATATGGCCGCTGCTATCGCCGGCGCTTTTCGCAAACTCACACTGAAAAATCAGCTGCGTAATCCGGTGATGTTCGTGGTGTATGTCGGCGCGATCGTGACGACGCTTCTCTATGGTTATGAGCGAGCGACGCATCAACTCCTCGGCAGCGAGCCGGCGTGGTTCACGTTGTGGGTGGCGCTGTGGCTGTGGTTTACTGTGTTGTTCGCCAATTTCGCCGAGAGCGTTGCCGAAGGTCGCGGCAAAGCCCAGGCCGAAAGTCTGCGTGCCTTGCGCAAAGAGGTCAACGCCAAGAAATTGCGCAGCCCATCCAAGCATGACAATTTTGAAATAGTATCGGCATCGTCCTTGCGTAAAGACGACATCGTCTTCGTCAGCATCGGCGAATTCATTCCCGGCGACGGTCAGGTCATCGACGGCATCGCTTCGGTCGACGAAAGCGCCATCACCGGCGAAAGCGCGCCTGTCATCCGCGAATCCGGCGGCGATTCCGACGCGGTTACCGGCGGCACGCGCGTGCTTTCCGACTGGCTGGTTATCCGCATTACTGCCAATGCTGGCGAAACATTCATCGATCGTATGGTGGCGCTAGTCGAAGGCGCCAAGCGCCAGAAAACGCCGAATGAAATCGCGCTGTCCATTTTACTCGCTGCGCTTACCCTTATCTTCCTGCTGGCGGTTGCGACGCTGCTGCCGTTTTCCATTTTCTCAACCGAACAGGCGCACGCTGGAACACCGGTTTCCATCACGGTACTCATCGCGCTGCTCGTCTGTCTGGCGCCGACGACCATCGGTGGATTGCTCTCGGCTATCGGCATCGCCGGCATGAACCGGTTGCTCGCCGCCAATGTCATCGCCTCGTCGGGACGCGCAGTGGAAGCGGCGGGCGATGTCAATGCACTGCTGCTCGATAAAACCGGCACGATTACGCACGGCAACCGCCAGGCCGAGGAATTTTATCCCGCCGGTGGCGTTACTATCGGGCAGTTGGCTGAGGCAGCGCTTTTGTCATCACTGGCCGATCAGACGCCGGAAGGTAAAAGCATTGTCGCTCTGGCGCGGCGCAAGTACGGCATACCGGAAAATAGCGCCAATCCCGAATGCAGCGAATTCATCGCCTTCTCCGCCGAGACGCGTTGCAGCGGTGTCAAAACCAATAGCCGCCAGATATTGAAAGGTGCGCCCGACGCCATTGAGAAAAACATCCAGATGCTGGGCGGAAAATTCCCCGATGATGTGCGGCGTAAGGTTGAAGACGTGGCGCGCGGCGGCGGAACGCCGCTGGTGGTTGCCGACGGTGTGCAGGTGCTGGGCGTTGTGTACCTCAAGGATATCGTCAAGGCGGGTATCAAGGAACGTCTGGCCGATTTGCGCCGCATGGGCATCAAGAGTATCATGATCACCGGTGATAATCCGCTGACTGCTGCGGCCATTGCCGCTGAAGCGGGCGTGGACGATTATCTGGCGCAGGCGACGCCGGAAGCTAAACTGAAACTCATCCGCAAGATGCAGACTGGCGGCGAACTGGTGGCGATGGTCGGCGACGGTACTAACGATGCCCCGGCGCTGGCGCAGTCTGACGTGGCGGTGGTGATGAATTCCGGCACGCAGGCGGCCAAGGAAGCCGGCAACATGATCGACCTCGATTCCGACCCGACCAAGCTCATCGAAATCGTCGAGATCGGCAAGCAATTGCTGATGACGCGTGGGTCACTGACGACTTTTTCCATCGCCAATGATCTGGCCAAATATTTCGCTATCATCCCGGCGGCATTCGCCAGCACCTATCCCGAGTTGGGCGCGCTCAACGTCATGCGCCTGACATCGCCGATATCGGGCATGCTGGCAGCGGTCATATTCAACGCCATCATCATCGTGGTGCTGATTCCGCTGGCGCTGAAAGGCGTTAAATACCGGCCCGTAGGTGCTGCGGCGCTGCTGCGGCGTAATCTACTGATTTACGGGTTGGGCGGTGTCGTCGTGCCGTTTGCCGGCATCAAGGTGATCGATATGCTGCTGACGCTGGTGGGGGCGGTATGACGCTATCACGCGATAATTTTCCACGCATTAACCAATGTGTTGCTTGTTTTGCGAGTATACCCGGACTGATATCGGAAGATGTATCGGAAATGGATGTGCTAATTGCATTTTTGCGACGTTTACATGACGATCCAAAGACTAGTCCGGAACAAAGGCAAAATATCGCCGTTGGCCTGACCGCAGCGGACATACCTATGGAGCCGGGACCAGAGGAAATACGTTTTCGAACGAGATTATTTGTCGACATACAGAAGTGTTTTGAAGCGCCTACGAAGCTCATAGAAGCTCAGACAGCTGAAGAAAGATTGAAAGCAAATATTGGAATAAAAACAGCGCAAAGAGATCTTGAACGAATACACAAAAACATAGATGCAGAAATGAAATCGGTTACTGCTGCCGCATTAAATGAATTTGCAATAGCCGCATTCATTGCCCGCTCCGATGATCCCGGGATGACTAGAGAAAAGGTTCTCGAGCAATGGGGGAAAGCACGATGAAAAACCTCCGCACGGCATTTTCTCTATTGCTGATACTCACCCTCCTGCTCGGCGGTATTTATCCGCTGGTGGTGATGGGATTCGCGCAAACGTTTTTTCATCATCGCGCTGGCGGTAGTCTGATTCTGCGCGGCGACAGGGTGCTCGGTTCGTCGCTGCTCGGCCAGGAATTTACCAGCCCCAAATATTTCTGGGGGCGGCTGTCGGCCACAACGCCGCCTTACAATGCCGCCGCGTCGGGCGCCTCTAATTTCTCACCGGCCAATCCTAAATTGCTAGAGGCGGTGAATGCCCGCATCGCGGCGCTTAAGAAAGCCGATCCACAGAATAAAGCGCGCATACCGGTCGACCTGGTGACGGCTTCAGGTAGCGGCCTCGACCCGCATATCAGCCATGCTGCCGCCGATTACCAGATCGCCCGCGTAGCTGCGGCTCGCGGTATGAAGGAGTCGCAGGTAAAGGCGCTGGTGGAGCAATATACCGAAAAGCCGGGCTTTGGCCTGCTGGGCGATCCTTACGTTAATGTTGTGAAACTCAATCTGGCACTGGATGAGAAGTAAGGCATTAGGCTTTAGGCATTCGGGACTAGCGAAAAGTCTTTAGTTGGTAAAACCATTGCAGAGGTATATAACTCCTTCTAATGCCTAATCCCTAAAGCCTAAAGCCTATGAGCGAAGAGAATCGTCCCGATCCCGATGAACTGCTTTCCCGCATCGCTGCCGAGGAAACTCAGGCGCAGGCGGAAAGCACACGCGGCAAACTCAAGATTTTCTTCGGTGCCTGCGCCGGCGTCGGAAAAACCTACACCATGCTATCGGCGGGCAAGCAGGCGCTGCTGGAAGGCGTTGATGTCGTTATCGGGCTGATCGAAACGCACGGGCGCGAAGATACCAAAAGATTGCTCGACGGCCTACCGATTATCCCACATCGCGAGGTGCAGTATCGCGGTACATTAATTAAAGAATTTGATCTCGATGCCGCCCTGACGCGCAAGCCGCAACTGATTCTCCTCGATGAGTTGGCGCACAGCAACGCGCCCGGTTCGCGCCACCCCAAGCGCTGGCAGGATGTGCAGGAGCTGCTCGACGCCGGCATCAGCATCTACACCACCATCAACGTCCAGCATCTGGAAAGCTTAAACGACGTCGTCGCGCGCATCACCGGTGTCTGGGTCAAGGAAACGGTGCCCGATGAAATATTCGACAAGGCCGATGAAATCTCACTGGTCGATATTCCGTCGGAAGAACTACTCAAGCGCCTGAAGGAAGGCAAGGTCTATATCGAAGCGGCGGCACGTGGTCGCGCAGCGCAGAACTTCTTCAAGAAGAGCAACCTGATTGCGCTGCGTGAACTGGCCCTGCGGCGCACGGCTGAGCGCGTTGATGCGTTGATGGATGTCTATAAAACCACCGGTGGGACGCAAAGCTGGAGCGGCGCTGACCGTATCCTCGTCTGCATCGGGCCGGATTCACTTTCGGCTAAGCTGGTGCGCGTTGCCAAGCGCATGGCCGGCGGCCTTAAATCGCCGTGGACAGCCATCTATGTCGAAAATGAACGGCATTACCGCTTAAACAAGCAGGGGCAGGAAGCCGTCGAGCGCACGCTACGGCTGGCTGAGCGCATGGGCGGCAAGACCGAAACCATCCAGGGCCAGAAGGCATCCGACGATATCCTGTCTTATGCGCGCAGTGGCGGGTTTACCAAGGTCATCGTCGGGAAATCGCCGCGACCGCGCTGGCGCGAAATGATCTACGGTACGCTGGCCGACCAGCTTATCCGTGGTTCCGGTTCCATCGACGTTTATGTCGTCGCCGGCGAAACCGAAGATCGCAAGCCGCTGACATCACCATTCTGGAAAACGCAGACGCCGTGGCAATTTTACCTTTCGGCGCCGCTGGCAACGATCTTCTGCACGATAGTGCTTGTGCCGGTCAGGCCGTATATCGAGCGGGTTGACGTCGTTCTGGCTTATCTTATCGGCATCGTCAGCGTTGCAGTGCGTTACGGCAGGGGGCCGTCGCTGCTGACAACGCTGATGGCGGCGCTGGCGATCAATTTCTTTTTCGTCATGCCGTATTATTCGTTTAAAGTGGAGGATGAGCACCGCGTCATTACCCTCATGGTGACGTTGCTTACCGGCGTCATCATCGGTACTCAGACGTCGCGTCTCAGGATGCAGGCGATTTCATCGCGGCGACGTGAAAAAAATACTTCGGCTTTATTCGCCATGAGCCGTGAGCTTACCGCCAATCGCGGTAAACTCACCTTGGCGCAACTTGCGGCGCAGCACATCGCCGATGTGCTCGACAGCGATGTTTTCCTGTGGTTCCCTGATGAGAAGGGGCATCTGCAGACGGCAGTCGCTGAAACAGAAACCGAGACGAGTACGATCGACCCTGTGCGTGAAGAAAGTGTGGTCAACTGGGCGTTCACCCACCGGCAGAACGCCGGGCTCGGCACCGATACGCTGCCTTCGGCCAAAGCATTGTATGTGCCGCTCATCGGCTCCAGCGGCGTCGTCGGCGTCATCGGCATCATGCCGCGCGATCCCGCCGTTGATGCGTATGCCACCGAAGATGTCGAACTGCTGGAAACATTTGCCACCATCACCGCCTCGGCGCTCGAGCGTGCCGTTGCCGCCGAACTGATGGAAAAAACCATCGTCGAGACCGAAAGCGAAAAACTCAGGAACATCCTGCTGTCATCGGTATCGCACGACCTGCGTACGCCGCTGGCCGCCATTACCGGCGCTGCCAGTACGCTGCTGCTTGAAGGCGGCAAAATCACTGACGAATACAGGGCCGAGCTGCTGCGTTCGATTCACGAGGAAGGCGCGAGGCTGGCGCGCATGGTCACCAACCTGCTCGACGTATCGAGCCTCGAGTCCGGATCAGTAAAACTCAATAAAGAGCTTTATTTCATCGAGGAATTGATCGGATCGGCGCTGATGCGCGTTGAGCCAAAACTCGGCCGGCACAAGGTGGTAACCAATATCGAGCATGGCCTGCCGCTTTTGCGCATGGATGGTCTGCTCATTGAGCAGGTGTTGATCAACCTGCTCGAAAACGCCGCCGAATACACACCGCCCGGCACGACCATCACCATCTCGGCTATGACTGCCAAGCCGGACATTCATGTCATTGTGTCAGATAACGGGCCGGGTATCACGAAAGGCGAGGAAGAACGCATCTTCGACAAGTTTTATGCTGGTGATATTCTCCATCATGCCGGGCACGAGCAAAAAGGCGGCGGGCTGGGACTGGCCATCTGCCGCGGCATTATTCATGCCCATGGCGGAAAAATCTGGGCGCAGAATTCGCCCGAAGGCGGCGCATTGTTCACCTTCACGTTGCCGATCAGAAGCCAGGATGCGGAGTGATGCAACCTACCATTGAGAGCGAAACCAGCGGTGCGCAACCGGTTTACCGAATAGGCGGGGAATGGACGGTCGATCATGCTGAGGCCTGCCTTGGTGCGACGGACGCCATACAGGTTGCGGCCGGCCAATCGGCGGTCATTCATTGCGGTGGGCTGCACCACATCGACATCACCGGCGCCTGGATGCTTGACCGTAAGATTGATGCGCTGCGTCAGGCCGGTGCGACCATTACCTTAGAGGGTTTTCGGCCGGAGCATTTCCGCTTCATCGAACACGTTGACGCTTTATTCCACCACACCGGCCAGGTGCTCGAACGGGAAGAACTGCCGCGGCCCAAGCCTTATCTGCCATTAACGCTGCTGCGCGATTACGCCGAAATGTTCATCGACTCGCTGACGTTTACCGGCTGGTGTCTGGTGGTTTTCGGTCGTACGCTTATCAATCCTTCACGCTTCCGTTTTCGTGCGTTCATCAAGCAATGCGAGGCAGCGGCGGTGCGTGCCACGCCCATCATCGGCCTGATTTCTTTTCTCATTGCCATCGTCACTGCCTATCAGGGTGCAGCGCAGCTTAAACGTTTCGGTGCCGAAATATTCAGCATCAACCTCGTGACGATTTCGGTGCTGCGCGAGATGGGCGTGCTGCTGACTGCCATCATGCTGGCCGGCCGTTCCGGCAGCGCGTTTGCCGCCGAGATCGGTACAATGAAACTCAACGAGGAAATTGACGCGCTCAAAACAACCGGTCTTGATCCGATGGAAGTGCTGGTATTGCCGCGCATATTGGCGCTGGTGGTGATGACACCGCTCTTGACCTTCTTCGCCGACATGATGGGATTGCTCGGCTCTGGCGCTCTGACGGTGGCCACCACCGATAGCAACTGGATGCTTTATCTATCGCAATTGAGCACCGCCGTCCGTATGCCCGATTTCTGGATCGGCCTCAGCAAAGCGCCGGTATTCGGCCTGCTGATCGGCATCACCGGCTGCTTTCACGGCATGGCGGTGACTAATTCCGCTGAATCGGTGGGTAAGGAAACGACCAACGCCGTCGTCCATGCTATTTTCCTGGTGATGGCTGCCGACGCCATTTTTTCCATCGTCTTCACCATGATTGACTTATGACCAAGCCCATCATCACAGCGCGTGGGCTGGTGACACGCTTCGGAGAGCAAATCGTACATAATGGGCTCGATCTCGATGTCTATTCGGGCGAAATTTTTGGCATCGTCGGCGCGTCGGGGACGGGTAAGTCGGTGCTGATACGTACGCTGCTCGGCTTGCACCGGCCGGAAGCGGGGCAGGTGACGATGGCCGGGCACGATATCTGCGGGTTGGGCGAAGATGCCGGGCGCAATTTGCACCGCCATTGGGGGGTTATGTATCAAAACGGCGCGCTGTTTTCGGGACTGACAGTTATCGAGAACATTGAAATGCCGATGGCGGAATATCTGTGCCTGCCCGAGGACGTGGTGCATGAGTTGGCAATGATCAAGCTCAATATGGTCGGCCTGCCGGATTCGGCGGCGAATAAATTCCCGGCGGAGCTCTCCGGCGGTATGGTCAAACGTGCCGGGCTGGCCCGCGCCCTGGCGCTCGACCCGCCGCTGCTCTTCCTCGATGAGCCGACTTCGGGGCTCGATCCCATCGCCGCCGACGGCTTCGACCGGCTGATCCTAGGACTTCGTTCACAATTGGATTTAACCGTGGTAATGGTAACGCATGACCTCGATACGCTGTTTAATACCTGCGATCATATCGGCGTGCTGGTCGACCAAAAGCTGATACAGGGAAAACCGGTTGACATTATGCATAATCCCAATCCATGGATACAGGAGTATTTCGGCGGAGCGCGGGCACAACGGGCGTTAGCAAAGGCGGGGCGTTAGTATGGAACGGCGGGTCAATTATTTATTGGTGGGCGCATTCTCGCTGGTGCTGGTGGCGGGGCTGATCGCCTTCGTCCTGTGGGCGCATCATCGTGGCGGCGGCAGGGTACTTACGTCGTATGCCATTTATTTCGACCAGGCGGTCAACGGTCTGGCATTGGGCAGCAGCGTGCGTTACCTCGGCGTTGAAGTCGGTCGTGTGCAGACTATCGAACTTGACAGCGCTGCCACGCCGCCACGCGTGCGTGTCACCGTCGGTGTCGGTGCTTCCATCCCCATCAATCAGGGGACCGTCGCTTCACTCAAGCCGAGCGGCATCACCGGCGTTTCCTTCATCGACCTCCACCCTGATCCAGCCAATACCAAGGAGCTGATTGTCGCCGACAATCAATTGCCCGTCATCCGCGCTGAGTCTTCGGGCTTCGATCAGTTATTCAGCGGTGCTACAAACACTATGCAACGGCTGGATATGCTTTTGAGCGATGAGAACCTTCGCCATTTCCGTGATGCTTTCAACAATATCAATGAGATTAGCCATAGGCTGAACAAGCTGTTGGAGAAAAATGATACTTCGCTCAATCAGTTCCTGAGTGAATTGGGCCCAACCGCAAAAGTTGCGCACGATGCGGCCGATTCAATAAACAAAGACCCGTCGCAATTGGTTTTCGGAAAATAATCCATTCTCTCTATACGGAAGGAGGGGTTTCCTTAGTCTCAGCGGATTCCTTGTTCTTGTGATGATCGGCGCCGAGCAACATATACACCGCAGGGACTACGAACAGCGTAAATAATGTGCCGATGGTAAGGCCTGAGGCAATGACCAGTCCCATGTTGAAGCGCGATACGGCGCCGGCGCCGCTGGCGATGATGAGCGGCATAACGCCGAGCACCATGGCAGCGGTGGTCATGAGGATGGGGCGCAAGCGGATGCCGGTGGCATGCTCGATGGCTTCGCGCTTGGTCATGCCTTCCTCCTGCATGCGGTTGGCGAATTCGACGATGAGAATGCCGTGTTTACTAATGAGGCCCATCAGTGTCACCAGCCCGACCTTGGTATAGATATTGATGCTCGCTCCACCGACGCCCAGGCTCACGAAAATCATGGCCCCGGCGATTGACATCGGTACCGAGGTTAAAATAATCAGCGGATCGCGGAAACTTTCGAACTGTGCAGCCAGCGTCAGGAAGATGATAATAATGGCGAAGACGAAAGTGACGACGAAGCCGCCCGATTCATGCATGAACTGGCGCGATTCGCCGCCGTAATCGATCGTGTAGCCTTGCGGCAGGTTCTTTTTGGCGATGTCGTTGAGCGTCTGTAGGATATCACCCATCGGCGCCAGCGGCACGCCCTGGATGGTGGCGGAGTTCAGTTGTTGGAAGTGGTTGAGCGACTCGGGCACAGTCTTGGTGGTGATATGCGCAATAGTGGAGAGCGGAATGGCCGTGCCGTCCGCGGTTTTGATGTAATAATTATTGAGCTGGCTGGTATTGAGGCGCGATGTTTGTTCTACCTGCGGAATGACTTTGTAGGAGCGGCCATACAGGCTGAAATAATTGACGTAGCCGCCGCCCAGCATCGATGCCATGGCATTGCCGATCTGGTCCATGGTGAGGCCAAGCTGTGCCGCTTTGTCACGGTCGATTTCCACGGTGGCCTGCGGCAGGTCGATCTTGAGGTCGAGATCGAGGAAAAGGAATTTGCCGGTTTTCATGGCTTCTTGCATTACCGCGCCTGCAACATCATGCAGCTCATCGAAGGACTTCGTGGTCTGGATGACATATTGCAGCGGCAGGCCCTGGCTGCCCGGCAGCAGCGGCGGCGGGAATACGGCGCTGCGCGCGCCGGCGATCTGTGATAGGTCGCCCTGCATGATAGGCTTTAGCACCTGTGCGGTGCGCTTGCGCTCGTCCCACGGCTTGAATACTGCGCCCTGGATGGACCGGCCGGGCACGTCGAGCTGGAAAATGTGCTCACTTTCCGGATAGCCGGAGAAAATCTTATAGGCTTGCCGCGAATATATCTGGCGCTGCACCAGCGTCGAATCGGGCGCACTGAAATTGATGGCAATGAGCGCACCCTGGTCCTCTTCCGGTGCCAACTCGTTCTTAGCGGTGACCCATAGGCCGTAGATGCTGAATAAAACGATGACAGCAAACAGATAAGTAACCGGGCGGTAATTGAGCGTGTCGTCGAGCCGGCGCATATAAAAACCGCGCAGCCGCTCGAAACTATGGTCGATGGCATCCACCAATCGATCTTCCCAACCGGTATTGTGCGTGTGCGGTTTAAGGAAACGCGCGGCCAGCATGGGCGATAACGTCAGCGCCACGATGGCGGAAATGGTGACAGCACCGACCAGCGTGAAGGCGAATTCGGTAAAGAGTGCCCCGGTCAGACCACCCTGAAAGCCGATCGGCACATACACTGCGATTAGTACGACGGTCATGGCGATGATCGGCCCGACCAGTTCGCGCGCGCCCTGAATGGCGGCGTCGAACGGCGTCATACCTTCTTCGAGATGGCGGTTGACGTTTTCGACCACGATAATGGCGTCATCCACCACGAGACCAATGCCGAGCACCAACGCCAGCAGCGTCAGCAGGTTGATCGAGAAACCAAGCGCCAACATGAAGATAAAGGCGCCGATCAGCGACAGCGGGATCGCTACCACCGGAATCAGCACCGAGCGCGGCGAGCCGAGGAAAGCGAACACCACCAGCGTCACGATGATCAGCGCTTCGACGAGCGTGTGTTCCACTTCGGAAATAGCGCTGTTGACGAACTTGGTCGAGTCGTACACGATCTCGCCGTTCAAGCCTTGCGGCAATTGCGCCACGATGTCGGGCATCGCCTTGCGTATGCCTGCGATCACGTCGAGCAGGTTGGCGTTCGGCGCCACCTGAATGCCGATGTAGACGGCTTTCTTGCCGTCGAAGGCCACCTCGGATTCATAATCCTCGGAGCCAAGCGTCACGTTGGCTACATCGCTCAGACGCACGATGGAACCGTTTACTTGCTTGACGACGAGATTGCGGAATTCATCGAGCGAATGCAGATTGGTCGAAGCGTTTAAGTTGATCTGCACCATCTGGCCCTTGGTATTGCCGAGGCCGGCGATATAGTCGTTCTTGGCCAATGCCGTGCTGACATCGGTCGCGGTCAGGCCGTAGGCCGCCAGTCGTTCCGGATTCATCCATACGCGAAGCGCGAAGTTTTTATTGCCGATCATCTCGGCCGTCTGCACGCCTTCCACCGCCTGCAGCTTGGGTTGCACCACGCGTAGCAGGTAGTCAGTAATGCTGTTCGACGGCAGCACGTCGGAGCCGAAGCCGATATACATGGCGTCGATGGTCTGGCCGACCTTGACGCTTAAGATCGGTTGCTGCGATTGCGGTGGCAGCTGATTGAGCACGGAAGAAATCTTGGTCTGGATTTCGGTCAGTGCCTTGTCGGGGTCATAGTTCAGGCGCAGGTTTACGGTAATGGTGCTGGAACCGCTCGTGCTGGTCGACGTCATGTAATCGATGCCGTTGGCCTGCGCGATGGCATTTTCCAGCGGCGTGGTGATGAAGCCCGCCACGATATCGGGGTCAGCGCCGTAATAGGTTGTCGATATAGTAACGATGGCGTTTTCGGTGCGTGGGTACTGGAGAATCGGCAGTGAAAATGCCGCGCGCAAACCGAGTACAAGGATCATCAGACTGACGACAGAAGCCAGTACCGGGCGTTTAATGAATAGGTCGGTGAATTTCATGTCATTACTGTTCCTGCGGTGTGGGATTGGCGTCGTTTTTCGGCACCACAGCGTTATTGACCGTAATCGCCGCACCGTTTTGGAGTTTCAGCTGGCCGGCACTGACCACGGTCTCGCCTGCTTCAACGCCCTTTAAAATCTGCACTTGGTCGCCGCGCGTAGCGCCGACGGTGACGAATTTTTGCTGCACCGTCAGGTTGCCTTTGCCGTCGCCTTTCACCAGAAACACCGTATTGCCGTAAGGGTTATAAGTGATAGCAGTCTGCGGCAGTGTGACATATTGCTGTGTGTCTCCCACCACGATTTCCACTGTGGCATACATGCCCGGCAGCAGCGTGTGATCGGGATTGGGAATCTCGGCGCGGATAGATATATTGCGCGTTGCTGAATCAACTTTCGGGTTGATGGCTGTGATCTTCCCCTCGAAATGCTTGCCTGGGTAGCTATCGCTGGCGGCGGAAATGGCGAGGCCTTCCTGCACTTGCGACAGCGATTGTTCCGGCAGCGTGAAATCAAGGTAGATCGGGTCGAGCTGTTGCAAGGTCACAATGGCGGTGCCTGGTTGCAGATACTGACCTACATCGACATTGCGGATACCGATCTGGCCTGAAAACGGTGCCTTGATGAATTTCTTGTCTACGATGGCTTGCTGTTCTGCCGCCTGCGCGCGGGCGCTTAAAAGATTGGCCTGGTCCACATCGACCGTTGCCTGCGCTACGGCCTGCGCACTCAACTGTTTCTTATCACGATTATAGGTGATTTCGGCGAGCTTCGCATTGGCCTGCAGCGACTGCAGTTTGGCGACATCGTCTTCGGCGCGCAGCTTGATAAGTAGCGTACCTTCTTTCACGTCACCGCCGGAATTGAAATCAACTTCTTCCACCACGCCTGCCAGCTCGTTGGAAATATCAGCGCCTTTGACCGCACGCAGGCTGCCCACCGCCTGCAGCTGATTACGCCAGTCTTCGCTCGTTGCCTTGACGGTAGAGATGGTTTGCTTGGCTGAGGCCATGCCTGCCTTCATGGCCACGAAGCCCTGATAGCCTTCGTATTTCCGCCACGCGATGAAGGCGATGACGATGAACACGGCGATCAACATGATTACCATACGTTTTTTCATATAATTGGCTCTCCTTCAGGAATAAGCGGTGTGATGGGTGACTTGCTATCCTCGGGTTGAGGTTTGCTCTCCTCGTCATCCGGCGTATCAGAATGGTCTTCCTCCTCATCCGGGATGTAAGTGCATAATCTATCGGCTTCAGCATCGCTGATGGCCGGGGGCTTTTCTTCGTGCTTATCGGCAGCCGCACCGCGGTTCCACCAGCCGCCGCCCAGTGCCTGGAATAACGCCGCCGTATCGGCGAAGCGTGCGGCCTGCGCCTGCACCAGCGAGATGCGCGTCTGATTGTAAGCGCGTTCGGCATCAAGCAGCAATAAATAACTAACGGCTCCGGTCTTGAACTGTGCTTGCACGAGGTCAAGACTATCCTTAGCGGCGCGGGCGGCATTATCCTGCGCTGCCAGCGCATCAGCATCGTACTGTAGGGCGTGCAAGGAATCAGAGACGTTTTTAAATGCTTGCAGTACCGTGCTGCGATACTGCGCAAAGGCTTTGTCATAAGCGGCGACAGCGGCGCGACGCTGATGCAACAATTCGCCGCCGTGGAAAAGCGGCTGTACCAGACCCGCGCCTATGTTCCATACGTTGGTCGAGGGCGAAACAACTTTGGAAAAACTCGCTGATTCCCAGCCGTAGCTGCCGGTGAGTGTAATCTGCGGCAGCATGGCGGCTGTCGCTACGCCGATGGCGGCGCTGGCAGCATGCAACTCGGCTTCTGCCGCCTGAATGTCCGGACGCTGGTTGACTAAATCTGAAGGCAGGCTGACCGGCAATTGCTCCGGCAAATGCAGCGTTGCCAGGTTGAAATCTTCTTCCAGTTTTTCGCTCGAGAAATGCCCGATCAATGCCGCCAGCTGCGTATGCTGCTGGCTTAATTGTTTTTGCAGCGGTGCCAGTGCCGTTTTTGCCTGTGCCAACGTCGCCGCTTGCTCTAGGACGGCCGATTTTGGAACGGCGCCCAGCGTAAATTGCTGCTGCAAGATATCGAGCTGATGCTGTTCGATATCGATGATGTCGCTAGATTCCTTGACTTGCGCGCGCAGGGACGCTTCCTGCACGGCCGCCGTCACCACGTTGCCGGTGAGCGTCAGGTAGGCCGCTTCGCGCTGGAAACGCTGCGCTTCGGCCTGAGCCTCCAGCGATTCTATTTCCCGCCGCGCGCCGCCGAAAATATCGATGCCGTAGGAAACGCTAACCGATGCGTTGTATAATGTGAACAGTGAAGCGGGCGCTCCAGTTTCCCCGAAAGCGGCGGGTGAGAATTTTTCGCGCGTTGCGCCGGCGTTAGCATCGACAGCGGGCAAGAGCAGCCCTTCCGCAGCATAGACATTTTCCTGCGCTTGGCGTAGCGACGCTTCTGCTGCCTGCAGATCGGGATTTTCCTTGAGCGCTTGTTCAATCAGCGCGTTGAGCGGATCGGAGGAAAATAATTTCCACCACTGTGCTGGAATATTCTGGCCGCTGGCAAAAGTTTGTGCCGCGCCGCCGGTCGTATCGGCGCCAGCGGTTTTTTCGGGCAGGGCGGTTTCAGTGTAACCATTTATTCCCGGCAGGGCAGGGTGCATGAAGTCTGGCCCGACGGCGCAGCCGGAGGCCAGCAAAGCAATGGTCAGAGCGGAGCTAGCGGTTTTCATAATCCTTATACAACATTAATAAACCACCGTATTGAGGAAATATTAATATATTGTCAACACATTGATTTTTTATTCGATAAAAGGCGGATAGTAGACAGATGCCCCTGCCATCTGTATATTCAGCGAGTTTGCGACCTTAACAAGGAGAAATATTTATGAAGTACAACGGCTTGGCTAAATCCCTGCTTATTCCGGCGCTGGCGCTGGCCTTCGCGCTGCCTGCCCAGGCGGCCGAAAATTACATCTTCGACCCTGCCCACACCAACATCGACTGGCGCATCAACCATTTCGGTTTTTCCAATCCTTCCGGCAAATTCGCCCGCGTTGAAGGCGTGCTTTCGCTCGATGAAACCAAGCCCGAGAACAGCAAAGTGTCCGCTACGATTACCATCGCGAATCTCGTCACCGGCATCGACAAGCTCGACGAACATCTGAAGAGTCCGGATTTCTTCGATGCAGCGCAGTTTCCGACGGCGACATTCAAGAGTGACAAGGTGGAAGTCGGCGCCAACAATACGGCGAAAGTATACGGTACGCTCATACTGCACGGCATTTCCAAGCCGGTGGTGCTTGACGTGAAGCTCAATAAAATCGGCGAAAACATGATGCATAGAAAGACCGCCGGATTCTCGATGACCACGACGCTCAAGCGTTCCGATTTCGGCATGGATAAATATCTGCCCATGCTCGGCGACGATGTGACCATCGACATCGAATCAGAAGCGAACGTAGCCGAGGCGACAAAATAACCATGGGATACTGGACGCTGGACGATATCGACTGGAATTCGTTCGACGCGAGCAAGGTTGCGCCGGCGCTGGTGTCGCTCGCCAAATCGGCGTGCATGGTCGAGCATAATGGCCGCGATTACGCCCGCTATCTGTGCGAAGTGTTCACCGGCGATGATGAATTCCAGCAGGTGGCGCATGAATGGGCCGAGGAAGAAGTCCAGCATGGCAAAGCGTTGCGCAAATGGGCGGAGCTGGCCGATCCGTCATTTAATTTCGACGAGAGCTTCAAGGCGTTTACCGATGGTTACAAGCTTCCGCTGAATGTCGCCGCTTCCGTGCGCGGTTCGCGCTCGGGCGAGCTGATTTCCCGCTGCGTCGTCGAAAGCGGCACCAGCACGTATTATACGGCCATCAGCGAATATACCGATGAGCCGGTGCTGAAACAAATCTGCGCCCGCATCGCCGCCGATGAATTCCGTCATTACAAATTATTTTATACGCATTTGAAACGTTACCTCGAAAAAGAAAAACTGGGGGCGCTGAAGCGTTTTTCCGTGGCGATGGGACGCATCACCGAAAGCGAAGATGATGAACTGGCGTATGCGTTTTACACAGCACATCGCGGTGTGGGCGAGCAGGAAACATATAATCGCAAAGTTTATGCGAAGCGCTATCTCACCGAAGCGACGCGCATTTACCGCAGGGATCATATCGATCGACTGGTGGCGATGGTGATGAAAGCGGTGGGGATTAAAGCAGGTGACCGCCTCAACCGCATCTTCGGATCACTGGCGTGGAACGTGATGCAGTGGCGCGTGGCGTGAACATGAAAAACAAAAGAATTCTATTTTTTTATTTTTCGATTTCAGGACTGTTTCTTTATTTACTTATTCCAAAATATGCATTGGCGCAGGCATTAGAGTTTACTTTTTCAACGACTTCATGTGCGGATCAAGAGCTAGGTGATAAAAATTATATTGAAGACGCTCATTGGGATAACAACAAACTCATAATTAGCACAATTTCTTCAACAAACTGTGCGTGGACTCTTAAAGGAAAAGCCGAGCAGGATGGGGACACACTTTCGTTGTCTACCTATGGTGAAAATGATAAAGGCCGCTATGCAGAGTGTGTATGTGCGTCCCAAGGTTCCTTCGCGATCAATGGCATCGCCAAGAAAGATTATCATATTGTTTTGAACAAAAAAGACAGTTTATTGTTGCGGGCAGATAATTCTGTTTCAGATTCCTGTGACCAGACCCCGGATTACCCCTGTTATTTTCATAGCACAGCCCTTAGCAATGATGCTGCTGCGTTAATCACGGAGCAGGCTCGCATAGCGTTTGAACATGGGCAAAAGGCGAATGCTTCCCCAGAGCTGTTGGGACAGATTAATAACCGCCTAAAGCTGGATGTGCAGTGGATTGCTGTCCCGAACGCAAGCAGTACAATACCCGCTATGGAGTTTCTTTATAACGGAGAAAAAGTTTATTTTGGTTCAAATCATATAAATTTTCTTGATCGGCCCAGGCATGAATGGTCTTTCTTTTTTTGGCAGGGTCTTCCCGACCTAAGTAAAATTACCCGTGAAGAGGTGTTAGAACACCTCATGCTAGCAGATTCAGCCTATAAATTGATAGAAAAAATAGAAGGTCTGCAAGGAGTCTCTGCGGGATTTATTCAGATTGATCGGACTGCAAAAGTGGCTAATTTTAGTGCTGAAATGTCTCCCGATGTTAAGGACAAAAAGATTATTCTTATTCATAGCCGTCAAATAAATGACACAAGATCGGTAGAGAAAAAAATACGACTTGATCTGGCTGCTGGATTCCCGCCTTCGCGGGAATGACCCCGCGATGCGCCGCTCGCACAGCTTATGCGGGGCTTAACTTAGGAATCTGCACTGCCTTGCAGCTTTTCGGCAAGCCGGTTTTATCATCGATTTCTGCCAATAATCCGCACAGCGTTGCTTCACCCATCGCCGGTTCCATTTTGGCTTTGGGGATTTTGGTGAGGAAGCGCTCCATCGGGCCGGTGGGCTCAAAGCCGATAATCGAATCATAATCGCCGCACATGCCGGCGTCGGTCTGGTAGGCCGTGCCCTTGGGCAGGATGCGCGCGTCAGCCGTGGGCACATGCGTGTGGCTTCCGACGACGACGCTGACGCGGCCGTCGAGATATTTCCCCATCGCCATTTTTTCAGAAGTTGCCTCAGCGTGAAAGTCAACGATGATGGCGGAAACACTTGTGCCCAGCTTTACCGATTCGAGGATGGTATCGGCGGTGGCGAAGGGGCAATTGGTATGTTCCTTATGAAACACCTGGCCGAGCAGATGCAGTACGAGGATTTTTTTGCCCGAGGCGGTCGTGAAAATCCCGTGGCCTGTACCCGGTGTCTGCGCGGGGAAATTCTGCGGGCGCAGCAGCCGTTTTTCCTGCGCCAGATAAGGAACGATTTCCTTCTGGTCCCAGATATGGTCGCCGCCGGTGACGACGTCTGCTCCGGCTGCGAAGAAATCTTTGACCGTTTGCGGCGTACTGCCGAATCCGCCGGCGGCATTGTCGCCGTCGACGATGATGAAATCGAGCGCCCATTCCTTGCGTAATTTCGGAAGATGTTTTACTACCGCGTCGCGGCCGCTGCGCCCGACGACATCGCCTAAGAAGAGTATGTTCATAAATCTCCTTAATTCGTGGAACGTGGAACGTGATACGTGGCAGCGTGAAAATATAACACGTTTCACGTAGCACGTGCCACGATTACCACGCCCTTCTCCGTCACTACCGCATCGAGCTTTTCATCATGATCTTCGGCGGGAATAGTTTTCACCTGCTGGAGGGAAAAACCAACGCCAATGATATGCACATGCTTGCCCAATTGGCGCAAGTGATGAATGGTTATGTCGTAAAAGCCGGAGCCATACCCCAAACGATACCCCTTCGCATCGAATGCCGCCAGGGGTGCAAGGATCACGTCGGGAAGCAATACGGGTTCGCTCTCCGGCGGAATTTCGATACCCAATTGCCCCATTTCCAATGGATGGCCGATGTGCCAGCGGCGAAATATCAGCGGCTTGCGCGGCGCGACCACGACCGGCAGGCATAATTCATGTCCGCGCTCGGATAATTGTGCCATCGCCTCGAAGATATCGATTTCCCCACGCACAGCGCGATAACCTGCCACGATCTCAGCCGTTTCGGGAATAAGCTGCACCAATTTTCTTGCCACTTCCATGCTCGCGGCTTTTCTCTCATCCGGCGATATACGCGTGCGTGCGTCGAGGCTTTGGGCGCGAATAGATTTTTTGTCGGAAGTCATGGTTTTCACAGATGCAGATGAACGGAACCGCCCTGGCCGTCGGTAACTAAGCCTCATTCGACCCTTACGTGAAGGTGGGCGCCATATGTGCTAAAACTAGGTTTTAGCCAGGGACAGCTCCCGATCGAAACATTATCGGTCCAAGGGACAATGTACCTGACGTACCCGGCAGAACCGTTCTCTAAAAGTTTAACTCTACCGCTTGCTTTATGCAATGACAGATGGCAAAAAAATACTTAGACAACATTTTCGCTGGCAGGGCTTTTTTGAGGCCTGTCGGGCGGTAATTATATAACTTATTGGAATATATGAAAGTTATTATTCTCGGTTCCGGATTGCTCGGGGTGACCACCGCCTATGAGCTGGGTAAGCGCGGATTCGAGGTTACCGTCATCGACCGGCAGGCTAGCAGCGGTGCCGAGACCAGTTACGCCAATGGCGGTCAGCTCAGCTACGGTCATGCCGAACCCTGGGCCAGTCCTTCGGTATTACATAAATTACCCAAATGGCTTTTTCGCTCCGATGCGCCGCTGGTGTTCCGGCCGCGCGCTGATTGGCAGATGATCCGCTGGGGTCTTATGTTCCTGCGCAACTGCACCGACGCGCGCGCGCGGGTCAATTGCGTCAACTTGTTACGGCTGGGATTATACAGCAAAGAAAGATTTGAAGCGTTGCGCGCCGAAAGCGGCATCGTGTTCGATTATTCCGATAAGGGCGTTTTGCATATTTATACTAGCGACAAAGATTTTGATTCCGCCAAACGGCAAAACGATTTCCAGGCCAAGTTCGGTTGCGAGCAGCGCGTAGTTTCGCGCGAGGAATGTTTTGCGCTTGAGCCGGCGCTTCGCGCTACGTCGCGCTCCATCGTCGGCGGCATCCATGCCTTCATGGACGCCAGCGGCGATGCCTATATGTTCTGCAACGCGCTGGCGAAAGTCGCGACAGAGCGTCATGGCGTTAAATTTCAGTACGGCGTGGGAATAAAAGGACTGACGAAAGCAAACGGCGCCATTGCCGCCGTGCAAACCGATAAGGGCGACCTATCGGCGGATGCATATGTCATGGCGATGGGGTCGTACAGCCCGCTTTATTTGCGCCCGCTGGGCATCGACCTGCCGATCTACCCGATGAAAGGCTACAGCATTACGCTCAAGGCCAACCCTACCTGCCCATCTTTAAGCATCACCGACGGCAGCCATAAAATCGTCTATAGCCGCTTAGGCGACTGTCTGCGCGTGGCGGGTACGGCCGAGTTCGCCGGCCATAATGCCGCCATCAATGAAAAGCGTATCACGCCGATTGTCAAAGCCGCGCGCGAATTATTTCCGGGTGCCGACTGGAATCAGGACATATCGAAATGGGCGTGCCTGCGCCCTTCAACGCCCGATGGTCCGCCGGTTATGGGCATGACGCCTTACCGTAACCTGTTCCTCAATACCGGGCATGGCACGCTGGGCTGGACGCAAGCCGCCGGCAGCGCTACACTCGTTGCCGATATCATGGAGAGAAAACCGCCGGCCATTATGTTGCATGGATTAACGATGGAGAGATATTTATGAGCCTGATAGACAAAGAAATATGGTACGACTGGGGCGGCGCAAACGATGCGATATTCAGCTGGGTAAATTCGATCAGCGGTGATATTTATGATAAAGCGATGCTGTTGCTCAGCAGTATCGGCGATCATCATAACTTTTATTACTATATAACGATACTGGCGGTGGTTGCGCTTCTGTTTTATTTTGTGCGAAAGCTAAGCGGCCGCGGTGGTGCACCCTATCTGCTAGCGGGGTGGTTCGGGGCATTAATCGTGCTGGTCGCCAGCTATGGGGCGGAAGGCGTCATTCTTCCCGCCGCCAAAAATTATTTTGCCTATCCCCGGCCTTACATGGCGGCGACGTATGAGGTCCGAATGCTGGAAAGAAAGCCCAGCGAAGATGATTACCGCAGTTTCCCCAGTGGCCATGCGGCGTTTATCACCATGATGGTGGTCGGTTTATGGCCGGTACTCTCTAAGAATATGAAAATATTCGGCGTATTGCTTATTTTCGGCGTGTGTTGGTCGCGTCTTGCGCTCGGTATGCACTTCCCGGTAGACGTGCTGGCCGGGTTCCTGCTTTCGCTCGTGCTCGTGATAATCATGCGCAAAATTATTTACTGGATATTGCTGAGGTTGTTTAAGCTTAAATGCTAAGCGAACCCAAAAGGCTGGTTTTTGAAATACCCTCCCCATTAGGGGGAGGGTTAGGGTGGGGGCAGTCTGGCGAAGAGGAAAATGTAAACGTAGAGCAAGCCAGCCCCCCTCCCAGCCTCCCCCCTACGGGGGGAGGAGTTCACCGCGTCGTCTGCTACCAATGGGGAAATGATAATGCGCCGCGCACGGTTTTATGCGTGCATGGGCTTACGCGCAACGGCCGCGATTTCGATTTTTTAAGCCGGGCACTGGTGGAAAACTATCGCGTCATCTGTCCTGATATGCCGGGGCGCGGGGAGAGTGATTGGCTTGCCAATCCTTTGGGTTATAATTATCCAGCCTATGTCGCTGATATGGGTTTTATCATAAAATCCTTGGGCCTCACGCAAGTCGACTGGGTTGGCACATCGATGGGCGGCATCATCGGCATGATGATGGCGAATGCCGTGCCGGGGCTGATACGCGCGCTGGTGCTCAATGATATCGGCTGTGTTCTTTCGGCGGCGGGAATAAAGCGCATCATGTCGTACCCCGCGTCTAAAAATCCTTGTCCCAGCCGCGCCGAAGCCGAGGCAACGATGCGTGAGCGCTGCGCCACGTTTGGTATACGCGAGGAAGCGCATTGGCAGCATATGTTTACTTATGGCTTGCAGGAGAAAAATGGCTGCTGGCGTGCGGCATATGATCCGGCCATCATGGCGGCGTATTCGACAGACCGTGACAAGGAAGCTGCCGTTGCCGACCTTGATTTATGGGGATTGTGGGAAGCGGTGACGAAGATTCCTGTGCTGCTTATTCGTGGTGCCGAATCGGATTTACTGTCGCGCGAAACGGCACTGGCCATGCAATCGCGCCATCCGAATTTGACCTTACGCGAAATCCCAGGCTGCGGTCATGCGCCCGCGCTGATGGAAGACAGTCAGATTATGATGGTGAAAGATTGGCTGCTTAAGCGCTAGCGTTGGGTAAAAGACGGCCCGATCTGGCAGGGCTTTACCTCAATCTTTTCCCACACCTTGCCGGTGAAGTAGGGTTCTTCTGCCAGCCACGCATCGAATTCAGTGCGAGAAGGAAATTCAACGATCATGCAAGAGCCGATCATTTTTCCTGCGTCGTTCAGAATGGCAGCGCCGAAATGCATATTACCCGCAGGTTTAAAGCGGTCGGTATGGGCGATATGTGCGGCGCGATTAACCATGCGGCGGTTGATGGCGTCGGCATCGGTGGCATCATAGGCGATGATGAGGAATTGCATGGTTATTTATGTCGTTCTCTCATATGCGACTTAATTTCTTCTATCACTAATGGCATAATCTCAGAAATATATTTTTCAATAGCACTCTTTAGGATATCCGTCTTACCGTGCGCTTCCATTATAAAATCTATTGGCTTGTCTTTATCGGGTTTGGCAATTGTCATTTTCAGTCTTGTAGCGACCAGCGTATGGACCGGCTTTTCTACGCCGATCTTAAAATTTTGACTAAGAGATCGAGGAGAAGACAATTGATTGGTCAATTCATGATCCCTCAATGCGAGGATTGTTCCAATAGCACGGGCAGTTTCGTTCAAAATGATTTGACGAAAAGCATCTTCTTGCGGTAGGCCGCGCAGAGGAGAAATGACCCCTGCTTTTTCCAACATGCCGCTATTAGCAATATTAGCGTCTAAAAGCAGATGTTGGCCCCAATCCGTAAGTATCCCTTGTTCGCGTTCACTGAGTGTTCCGGTGCCATTTGAGAGCGCGGCATTTTGTTGGTCTATTTCTGCGTCGTGCGCTTTCTTTAACGCAGTTAATTTGGTGGCGATGGGACGGGTTAGGACTAACGTCACGCCTTTATTGGGATTGTATATTATGGGCAACCCTGTCGTTTCGCTGACACGCATGGCAAAAGTGATGTGGCGTCGTTTTAATTCTTCATCCGGCCCCCATCCTTCATAGGGAGGCATGAGCTTTTTGATGGTATCGATAGGTGGATTACTGTCTGGGATCAACGTAGCAAGCGCAATAATAAATTCGCGCGCCCTGTTGTCGTGAATCTGCCAGTAAAACACCGGATTGGTAGAGGGCGGATGTTCAAGATATTCCTGAATTGCTTGCCACTCTCCCTTGTCGAATTCCCGACAAAGCAACTCTATAGGCTTAAGTTCCATCCGTTACTTACGCTGCGTCTTCCTTCTCCGGCGCTTCGACCATGTCGGCTTTGAGGACGGCGGTGATGGTGCCGGCGCTGTCGCGGATTTTCTTTTCGATTTCGGCGGCGACCTTGGGGTTCTGCTTGATGTATTCGCGGGCATTTTCCTTGCCCTGGCCGATGCGCTGCGAATCATATGAGAACCATGAGCCGGATTTCTCGATGATGCCCGATTTGACGCCGAGGTCGATAAGCTCGCCGGCCTTGGAGATGCCTTCGCCGTACATGATGTCGAATTCGACGACGCGGAACGGCGGCGCGACCTTGTTTTTCACGACCTTGACCTTGGTCAGGTTGCCGACGACTTCGTCTTTTTCCTTGATCGCGCCGATGCGGCGGATGTCGAGGCGCACGGAAGCGTAGAATTTCAGTGCGTTGCCGCCGGTGGTCGTTTCCGGATTGCCGAACATGACGCCGATTTTCATGCGGATCTGGTTGATGAAGATGATGGTACAATTCGTGCGCGAGATTGAGCCGGTCAGCTTGCGCAGCGCTTGCGACATCAGGCGCGCCTGCAGGCCCATGTGCGAATCGCCCATTTCGCCGTCGAGTTCGGCTTTGGGAACAAGTGCGGCGACCGAGTCGATAACGATGACGTCGATAGCGCCGCTGCGCACCAGCGTATCGGTGATTTCAAGCGCCTGTTCGCCGGTGTCAGGCTGCGAGATGAGCAAGTCGTCAATATTAACGCCGAGTTTTTTGGCATAGATGGGATCAAGCGCATGTTCGGCGTCGATGAAGGCACAGGTGCCGCCTTTTTTCTGCGCCTCGGCGACAATGTGGAGCGTCAGCGTAGTTTTTCCCGAGCTTTCGGGCCCGAAGATTTCGATGACGCGGCCGCGTGGGATGCCGCCGACGCCGAGTGCTAAATCGAGTCCAAGCGAACCGGTGGAGGTGGCTTCGACGGCTTCCATCTGGTTGTCGCCCAGCTTCATGATTGAGCCTTTGCCGAAGCTTTTTTCGATTTGCGACAGCGCAGTTTCCAGAGCTTTATTCTTGTCCATGGTAGGTCTCCCTGTTTAAGCGTAATGAACTATTACCGGCACTGTACACCGATTATTAAGGTACGCAATTGCTAATTACTTAACGGCTAGCGCTCCGCCGTTCGCGGATAGTTTCCGCCATCAGGTACACCGTGAGACCATTGCAGATATGCCAGAGAAAATGCGTGCCGACTGAAATAGTCGGGCATAGCCTCAGATCGATGGAGCGGAACAGCAGCGAAACGGCGAACAGGCCGGTGAGTTTGAAGAAATTGCCGGCAGCTTCGTGATGCTTCTGACGCAGGCGCAGCGCAATCGCTGCCAGTGCGATCAGGCAGGGGAAATAGCCTATGGACTCATTGAAGCGGTACGGCTGCGGCACATAGGATGTCAGTGCATTGACGATGCCGAACAGCACCACCACCAGCAACGTCTCGCGTATGCTAAGACCCACCAGCCGGCGAAAGCAAATATAGAGGGAGAACGCTACGAACAATGCGATCGGTATGATATCGCCGTAGAGGGTGATCTTGTTAGGATCCATATGGAAGATCGAGCTGCCCACGCCGATCAGCGTTATCAGCAGGATAAGCGTCATCCGTTCTTCATCATGTTTTTTGTGGGTTTTTTCGTAATTTTTCCATAGGAACCATGCGGCGATAAAAAATACGGAATTGGACAATACGTTCAGCGGTTCGTTGAAAAATCCGATGGCGGTGCGCTCGCAATAAATCATTATGGGTTCAAGATCCAACATCGTTACCTGCTTTCTTTACTCACCACTTCCTTTATTTTTCCGGCGAGTTGCTTGAGCGTGAAAGGTTTGGCGAGAAAGTTGAAACTGCGCTCAGAACCGTAGTTATTGACGAAGACGTCTTCGGCATAACCGGAAATAAAAATCACTTTTACGTTGGGATGCTGCAGGATAATTTTGTCAATCATGGTCGGACCGTTCATGCCCGGCATGATGACGTCGGTGACGATGACTTCCACGTCATGACCGTGCTGCTGCATTAGGTCGATGGCGGTTTCACCGCAATCGGCTTCCAGAACGGTATAACCTTTATTGCGCAAGGCGCGCGCTGCAAAAATGCGCACCGGCGTTTCGTCTTCCACCAGCAGAATGGTGCCCTTGCCGGTCAGATCGCCGGCGGTGTGCTGCGCGGCCTCGTTTTCAGCAGCAGCAGTGGTGGCTGCTTCCTGTGCCGGTACGCTGGGGAAGAACAGGCTGAAATTGGTGCCTTCATCTTCCTTGCTCGAGACATAGACATAGCCGCCGGTCTGCTTGATGATGCCGTAGACGGTGGAAAGCCCAAGGCCCGTGCCGGAGCCAACGGCTTTGGTCGAGAAAAACGGCTCGAATATTTTCTGAAGTATTGGTTTGGCGATGCCGCAGCCGGTATCGATGACCTCAACCAGTACATATTCGCCGTCGGGAATGGTGGTATCTTCCTCGGCCGGCGCAATCAGATCGCGCGACAGCGGGTGCTGGCGGTCGATAATGCTCTTGCTGGTGCGGATGGTGAGTGTGCCGCCGTCCGGCATAGCGTCGCGGGCGTTGACGGCGAGATTGATCAATACCTGTTCCAGCTGTCCCTGATCGGCGCGGACATGTCCGATGTCGCGGCCGTGGATCATTTTTAGCTCAATGTTTTCGCCGATCAGCCGGCGGACCAGGTTCGACAGTTCGGCTAGAACGTCGGTCAGATCCAGCACTTTGGGCTGCAGTGTCTGGCGGCGAGAAAACGCCAGCAGCTGGCGCACGAGGTTGGCGGCGCGGTTGGCATTTTGTTTGATCTGCATGATGTCGGCAAACGATTGGTCACCAGCCGGGTGGCGCATCAGAAGAAGATCGCAGAAGCCGATCATGGCGGTGAGCAGGTTATTGAAATCATGCGCGACGCCGCCGGCCAGTTGCCCGACCGCCTGCATTTTCTGCGAATGGGCGAAGCGCAACTCAAGGTTTTTTTGCTCGGTAACATCGATGAGATGCAGGATGAGGTAATTATCCATTCGGCTGAAAAATACCGAAACAATTACTTCGCCACTTCCACCGGGGGATAATTCAAAGGAGTGGGACGTGGCGGGGATCTGTCCCTGCAGGGCATGCTGCAGAACAGGCTCGGCCTCGCTTTTTTTGGATGGGGCAATCAGGTCGAGAAAGGGTAGGGGCAGGCGGCCGGAAAGCCTGTCGCTGGTTAAGGCATGGAAGGCGCGGTTGCACTCGATGATGTTGCCGCGATCGTCAAGTTTGACGATAGCGATGGGAGAATTTTCTATAAAATGATTGAGGCTATCGTCTGTCATCACCACAACTTTTTCTTTTCTTCGGTACCCTGCTCGATAATATTATGTACCAGAGCGGTACAGCCTATGACTTTCTTCCGATCATTACGAATGATTTTTTGGTTTACGAAGCTGTGCATCAGACCGCCGGTTTTTTTCTGGAGCATTGCCACGCCTTCATAATCGCCCGGGTTGATGGTTTCCGTGCGCGTGCCGTTATGACGGATAATATCCTGCAGGGAGAGACTCCTGGAAGTGACTTCTCCCTCTTTATAGCCAAGCCATTGTTCGAGTACGGGATTGGCGTAAATGATATTACCTGAGGGATCGGTCATGTAGACGCCCATGTCCATAGTGTCCATCACATAGGAAAACAAGGCGATGGTCGATTTGGTCAGAGGGGAATTAGGAGTGGTAAGGTCGTCTATTTTTATGCTGCTGCGCTCGTCGATATATTCGCGGCCGCGCAACAAAATGAAGCCTTCGGGGCGCAGAATAGGTTCGATGGACATGACGATTTTGTGGAACTCGCCTTTGGAATCGCGGATGGTGAAGATGACCTTATCATACACATTGCGTTCGATCGCCGCGAAGATTTTTTTGCTTTCTTCCGGAGATAGTTTCCCATAGTTGAGCAATACGCTGACGGTACGGCGCGGCTGCTTGATGAAATCAGGGAACATTTCCTGGAATGAGCGATCCAGGTAGACAATATTGCCGTCCATTCGAATAATCAGGCAGAATTTATTGTTGATACCAAGCGCCGAGGCGAATAGTGCGTTCTGAAATTCCGTTGTCAGCACGAGGTCGCGGCTGCGCTGAAGCTGTACTGCCACATACGAACCGACAGCGCTCAAAAGGATAATCAGAATGATTACCAGTGCCAGCTTATCGGCAGCGGTTAGAATTACGCTGATAGCAATGACGAAGGTAGTTATTAAAATTAGCAGTAATTGCAGGAGGGTAGGGGTACGCCGGCGGATGATGAAATCGGCTGCGCTGCCGGCTAAGGTATTGGAATCGCTATAACGTAACGGCATGATTTCTCAAGCGAGCGCTGAATTCAGTGGCGCAACTGTACTAATTTATTGGAAAATAACAACAGTTTTTTTATCGATACGCAGATATATGCTTTATTGACCCGTTGCTCATGTGGGATTAGGTTATGGTTCTGTATGAACATCGTCCTGCTCGATAACTACGATAGTTTTACTTATAACCTTCTGCATTACATAAGTGAACTTGGACCTGACGTGGCCGTTTACCGTAACGACGCCATCAGTGTTGCCAATCTTATGGCGCTTGGGCCTGATGCCATCGTTATTTCGCCCGGTCCCGGAACGCCGCAGCAATCAGGCATCTGTCTCGATCTGGTGAAGGAAGCCTCCGGTAAAATTCCGCTCCTTGGTGTTTGCTTAGGGCATCAGGCTATCGGCGAAGCGTTCGGCGGCAAAGTCGTCCGCGCCCCTAAGCCCATGCACGGCAAGGTCAGCGAAGTGTATCACGAAGGTCGTACCGTTTTCAAAGGACTGCCCATCCCGTTCAAGGCGACGCGCTATCATTCGCTCATCGTCGATCGCACCGGCCTGCCCGATTGCCTGGAAGTCACCGCCATCACCGCCGATGATGGTCTCATTATGGGACTGTCGCACAAGCAGCACAACACGCACGGCGTGCAGTTCCATCCGGAGAGTATTGCGAGTGAGCATGGGCATGAGATTATTGGAAATTTTTTGAAAGGGATAAAGACGTGAAACGTGGAACGTGGGACGTGAAGCGTGAAAAAACGCTCTGCATACCACGTATCACGTGTCACGCGCCACGCTTATGACCGATCACGCATTTCATTCTATCCTTGCTCTGCTTGCTGACGGCAAAAACCTGCCGCAGGATATGGCAGTGCGCGCGTTCCAGATTATCATGAACGGCGGCGCGACGCCGGCACAGATGGGCGCGTTCCTGATGGGGTTGCGCCTCAAGGGCGAAACGGTAGAGGAAATCAGTGCCGGAGCTCTGGCCATGCGCGTCAAAGCGCAGCGCATCAAAGCGCCGGCAGGCGCCATCGACACCTGCGGCACTGGCGGTGATGCACGCGGCACCTATAATATTTCTACTGCGGTTGCCTTCGTATTAGCGGCGCGCGGTGTCCCGGTAGTCAAACACGGAAATCGCTCGGTCTCGTCGCAATCCGGATCAGCGGACGTGCTATCTGTGCTCGGCGTAAGGGTGGATGCTGAGATTCCTGTGCTTGAGCGCTGCCTAGCCGAATGCGGCATTTGTTTCCTGATGGCGCCGAAATTTCATCCGGCGATGCGCCATGTCGCGCCGGTGCGGCAGGAGCTCGGCATACGCACCATCTTTAATTTACTTGGGCCTTTATCTAATCCTGCTGCGCCTGATTATCAACTGCTTGGCGTTTATTCAAAAGATTGGGTCGAGCCGTTGGCGCATGTGCTAAAACAACTCGGTACAAAAGCCGCCTGGGTGGTGCATGGCAGCGATGGGCTCGATGAATTGACGCTCTCCGGTGCTTCGACTGTTGCTGAACTGAAGGACGGGCAGGTGCGCTCTTTCGAGATAACGCCGGAAGATGCCGGACTGGAGCGCGCGCCGCTGGAGGAAGTCAAAGGCAAGACGCCCGATGTCAATGCCAGGGCATTGACCGAAGCGTTATCGGGCTTGGAAAACTCTTATCGCAATGCCGTAATTTATAATGCCGCCGCCGGTTTGCTCATTGCCGGAAAAACTCCGGATCTGAAAGCGGGTGTTGCCATGGCCAAAGAGGTCATCGATTCCGGCCGTGCCTATGCCGTGCTCAAGAAGATGGTTGATGTGAGCAATATGTCATCCCGGACATAGGGATGACAAATGACTGACACACTCTCTGAGATTTGCGCTGCCAAGCGTCAGCATATCGCCAAACGCAAAGCCGAACTATCCGAAAGCAGATTGCTTGAAAAAGCGCGCACGGCTAATCCGACGCGCGGGTTTAAGCGCGCATTGGAAAATAAAATCAAGCAGGGGCAATCCGCACTTATCGCTGAAATTAAAAAAGCATCGCCGAGTGCCGGAATTATCCGCAAGGATTTCAATCCTGCTGGGTTGGCCAAAGCTTACTCGAGCGGCGGCGCAGCGTGCCTATCTGTACTTACCGACGAGCCTTATTTTCAAGGGAATGATGGCTATCTGGCGCAGGCGCGCAATGCAGTTTCGCTTCCGGTGTTGCGCAAGGATTTCATGCTCGATCCCTATCAGATTATAGAGTCGCGAGTGCTCGGCGCTGATTGTATTTTGCTCATCATGGCGGCGCTGGAGGATGCGCAGGCGAAAGAATTGGAAAAAACCGCGCTTGAGTTCCATATGGATATTTTAGTCGAGGTGCATGATAAAGCAGAACTCGAGCGCGCGCTTACGCATTTGCAATCCACGCTGATCGGTATCAACAACCGTAACCTGAAAACACTGAAGGTGGATCTGGCGATATCGGAAACACTTGCAAAGCAGATGCCTTCGCATATTCTCAGCGTATGCGAAAGCGGCATCACGACGCATGAGGATATAAAGCGTATGAACAAGGCAGACATTCATTGTTTCTTGGTCGGTGAGGCGCTCATGCGCCAGCCGGATGTGACGCTTGCGACGCAGAAATTGCTGGGGAAAAACCATGGATAGCAGCATGTATTATGATTGGCAGGAAATACTGGCGCTGGTTTTTTTCCTCGTCTGCTGGATCGGTTATGCGCGGTATGCCGAGCATGAAGATCGCATCGACAAAAGCCTGCTCGCCGTCACCAACCGTTACCGTACGCAATGGATGCACGAGATGCTCAAGCGCGACAACCGCAGCGTCGACGCTATTATGATCGGTAATCTCCAGCGCAGCATTACCTTCTTTGCCAGCACCACTATGTTCATCGTCGCTGGCCTGATGACGATGCTCTCCTACCACGACCGCGTCAACGCCATCGTCGGCGTCATCCCGTTTGCCAAGCAGAGCAACGGCTTTTTCTGGGAAATGAAGATTTTTGTGCTCATCATTATCTTCATCTACGCCTTCTTCAAATACACATGGTCGCTCAGGCAATATAATTACGCCAACATTTTCATCGCTGCTTGTCCGGCGCATCATGAACATATCGAGGAACATGGACATCTTGCGCTGCGCGGCGGGTATCTCATCAGCAATGCCGCCCGGCATTTCAACAATGGGTTACGCGCCTATTATTTTGCGCTGGCGGCGCTGGCGTGGTTCATCCATCCCTATTTGTTCATGGCGGCAACGGCGCTGGTCGTCCGCGTCATTTACCGCCGCGAATACAGTTCCGGCACGCTCAGGAATCTTACGAATAAATGACCAAGAAACCGTGGAGCGATTTTACCGGGATTATGTCGCGCAGCTACGTGCGCGATTTATTGCCGCAGGCGATTTCCATCGTGCCCGATGATTTATGCGATATGCAGGAATACAGACGCGAAGTGCGGATGGCGGCGTGCAATGGCGTCGATCCCATCCGCGTGGTCGTTGCCTATGCGCAGGATGAGCTGGTGTATGATGCGAAGGGCGGTATCGCGCCTGAGTTGAATCGCAATGCTTATGCGACGCTGCCGCGTGAGCGCAGGGTCAATAAATTCGGCCTGTCTTATCGCCGCGATGCTAAATTATATCTGCATAAAACGCTGGCCGGCATTACTGTCGATGCCGCCATTTACCTCTATCAGACGCAGGGCTGGACGACGGTTTTGTATGATGGGCTGCGCACGATTGATGGTGCGTATCAACTGTATCTGAATGCTGCCGAGAGCGATATGAGTAGCGGTTTGCTGTCGTTGCCCGGCCGCAGTTCGCACAACAAAGGCATGGCCATCGATAGCATGATGATGGATAAATCTGGGCGCGAGGTTGATGTCGGCGCGCACTTCGATCACCTCGATATGGCAATCAATAGTCGTCTTTGCGATAGCATTTCGGATACGGCGAAACGCAACCGCACCTTGCGCGAAGCCGCGTTCCTGCGCGCCGGATTCGCACGGGGTATTATTCTGGCGCCACTGCGCACCGAATTCTGGCATGACCAATTACCGGAAAACTGCAAGGATTTATGGCGCGTGCTCGAAAGCGTCGCGCGCTGCGTTGGCATTACGTTGCTTTCGCAGGAAGATGAAATATTGCGCAAACAAAACCGCGCGGCGTTCGAAGAAAAATGGGAACGCTGGAGCTATGCCGACTTTCTGGCGCAGTGGCAGACATTATTCCGTGGCCATGAGGCAAAGCTCAGAGAACTATTCGGTGTGATCATTCCGCCGTCGCAGGAGAGAATCGAATTTTATCACGGCAATTATAACCACATCTATGACGCTGATTTGCGCGCTGCTGGTAAGCATCTTACAGCGCAAGCCGCCGCTTGACTTCGGCCGCCAGTTTTTCCATTTCATCACTCACTTCGTATTGCCAACTTTCCAGCTTTCCAGCTAGTGGACGCGCGATGCCGCTCTGAATCAGTTTCTCCGCGAAGCGTGCCTGCTTGGTATCGCGATGGCCCGGCAGCTGCAGGATATAAATTGGTTTTCCCGTAGCGGCCGCCTCGCTCATCATGTTGATGGAATCGTTGCTGACCACGATCGTCCCGGCCAGCGCCAGCATACCCATGTAGGGATTTTCTTCCTTCTCGTTATAAATATAGACGCGTGGATTATTGGCAAACACGGCCTTGAGCATGGCGATATTGGCATCGCCAGTACGGCGCGACGACGTAATCAGCAGCGAGCCGGGCGTTGCACCGAGCATGCGTTGTAGCGCCATGACGACCTGCGCCATCGCCTCGACGGTAAAATCATACTGATTGGTCGTGCCGCCCAGCATCACTGCTACCAGCGGCGTGGGATATGCGGCAAAACGCGGCGCGAAATGCTGAGCCGCTTCCGCCAGCGTTGCAGGCGTTACGGAATGTAGCGCGAAGCGGGTTTTGATGACATTGGCGCCCTCGATATTATCGTGTTCGACCGTCACCACCAGGTCGAAACATTTAAGTGGGACGCAAGGGTGATGGATGTGGATGAATTTGGTTTTGCCGTTATGGATGACGCGCTTTAAGCCCAGCGCCGCCATCGAAGCGCGGCGGCCGCAGCTTATGACGACATCCGGCCACGGCGGATTTATATCGGGAGCGATACGCTTTAAAATCATTCCGCCCAGCGGCGTGGCGTAAGCGAGGTTGGGAAGCAAGTCCCACGGTTTGCCGATGGGTAGCGTCTTGATGTCGAGTTTTGCATCCAGCGCCTTCGCCAGTGCGCGAACCTGCGACATCATGCCGGCGGTTTCGGCAATGCCCCAGCAGGTCATCATCAGATCAGCCCCTTCGACTTGAATGAGAAATGTTTTTTCGCGCCAATGATGAGATGGTCGTGTATCTCGATGCCGAGCGGGCGGGCGGCGTCGATGATTTGCTTGGTGACATCAACATCGGCTTTGCTCGGATTCACGTCGCCGGTGGGATGGTTGTGTACGAGGATGAGGCTCGATGCGCCGATTTCCAGCGCGCGCTTGACCACTTCGCGCGGATAAACCGGCGTGTGATCGATCGTGCCTTTCTGCTGGCGTTCGTCGGCGAGGAGTTGCAATTTCTGGTCGAGGAAGAGGACGTGGAATTCCTCGTTCTGGTTGGAGCCGATATGAATGCGGCAATAATCGAGCAGCTGCGTCCAGCTTTTGATGACCGGACGGTCCATGATTTCTTCCTTGAGCAGGCGTTCGGCAGCGGCTTTAGCTACTTTGATTGCGACCACCGCTCCTTCGTTGACACCTTCGACTTTCATCAATTCCAGCGGCGTGGCGAGCAAGACCTGGCCGAAACTGCCGAAGGCGTTGATTAGCGTCTTGGCGAGCGGTTTGACATCGCCCAGCGGCTTCGCTGGAAATAAAATCATCTCAAGCAACTCATAATCCGGCAGTGCCTCGGGATTTGTAAGAAAACGTTCCCGCAGCCGCTTGCGATGGCCAGTGTGATGTGTTTTTATATCGACAACCATACGTATTGCCCACCAATTTCGGGGCGAGTGTATTTTTAAACGATGCATATAGCAATAGGTTGCAAAGCCACATGATTAGAAGAATTGGGTATTGTTTCCTGTGGTCGGGAAGCATTTTTGTGCTCTGGAGCGTGTGGTTGTATTGCGTGGCGCCGGTGGATGCACTGAAAGACCGCGTATTCTACGCCCCCCCGTACAACCAGATAGTACGTCAGGCGGGATTAGGTGTAGCGGATAACCTCTCCCTGGAGCAGATGCCGGCAGCGCTGATTTTTGCCACCATCGCTCAGGAAGATCCGGATTTCATCAATCATCACGGTATCATGCCTGTTAATATTTATCATAACATCATCGATCATTTTCGCTACGGTAACCATCTCAGGGGGGGCAGCACGCTGACCCAACAGTTGGTGAAGAACGTTTTCACCGGTGCCGATCATACGCTCTACCGCAAATATGTAGAGATGATCTATTCGTTCCGTATGGAACACGACTTCACCAAAGAAGAAATTTTTACGTTATATGCCAACATAGCGGAAACTGGGCCAGGCGTGTATGGCTACCAACAGGCGGCAGAACTATATTTTCATAAACCGGCTTCGCAGCTTAGCGATACGGAGTCAGCCTTTATTGTCAGTAACCTTCCCTCGCCAAAAAAATGGTCGGCATGGTTCCGTGACGGCGTAGCTGATCCAATGGCATTTCAGCGTATTGACCCATTACTGAATTGGACGCGCATTCAAATGGCTTCGTACAATGCCGACCACCTGACGGAAAGCGATAAGCGCCAGCTATTCTCAGTGTACATGCGCGCTCCGGGAAACTTTCATCGGTTAATGATGTCGCAGTGGCGCGACATCCAACAGCTTGCGAACCGCGATACGGTGCAATTTATTCTTTCATACCGGCAGGACAATCCGGCAGCGGTAGGCACTCAAGCACCTAGCGGTCATAAGTGACGCGAAGAATGACAATCCAGTGGTACCGTGTATCGAGCACCTTGCCATTGCCATCGACCAGTTTACCATCGGTGGTAACCGGCACATGCTTTAGCGCTACCCTATCTGCCACGTTCCCGCCGATGACGGAAAGCATGCCTCCACTTTTGTCGGAAACAATATCGCAATGGCTTGCGAATTGTTTGATTGGCAGCATGTCAAACGTCAGATTATAGGATACGTCGCGTGCGGCACAGATGAGATCTCCGGGCTGGGGTGCATAATCACTCAGCCGCTCTGCGGTTATCGCAAGATCATGCCGTTGTCCCCGCGCCTGTTCCACCGCCGCATTGATGTAACCGGCGTGTGACTCCGAGTAAGGAAAATGCGCGCCGGCTCCAGCAATGCGCATGATGTAAGAGATAAATGCCGCCGACCATGCATACTGCCCGTCCAGTTGCGGTGGAAATAACTTGCCTTGTTCGTCATGTCTGCCGGTATCGCCTGCCAGAGGATTAAACGGCCCAAGCCCTACCCAGAAATATTCCCCCACGCGCTGCCAGAGTCCTTCCATGCGCTCCGGTTTAGTGATTGGGTTGACCTGCGCTTCCGGCACGGGCTGTTCGTCACGCACTTCCATGCCAAACAGTCGCCACTCACGCTGTGCCAGTGCGATTACCGATTCTCGTGAGAATGGCTCGTAGGGAATCCGGACGAAAGGAGGGACCCACAGTCGCGCGCCGAACAGATAGCCGCCCCAGCCCGCCGCCGAAATTACCATTACGCCGATTAAGGTGATACACCAGTTTTTGAGTTTAGGCGGCATAAGGCGGCTGGTTCATCCCTTTGGGCGATGAGGTAAAAATCTCGTAGCCGGTTTTGGTCACGGCCAGCGAATGCTCGAACTGCGCCGAGAGCGATTTATCGCGCGTCGTTACCGTCCAGTTATCGTGCTTGCTGAGTATCGTGTCGTATGAGCCGGCGTTTATCATCGGCTCGACGGTGAAAAACATTCCCTCTTTCAGCACGGGGCCTTCGCCCGGTTCGCCGTAATGCAGGATGTTGGGCGCGGTGTGAAAAATTTTGCCGAGGCCGTGGCCGCAATAATCGCGCACGACCGAGAAGCCGTGTTTTTCGGCGTAGGTCTGGATAGCGTGGCCGATATGCCCCACTGTATTGCCGGGTTTGACCTGCTCGATGCCGAGCATCATTGCTTCATAAGTAATCTGCGTGAGGCGCTTGGCTTTGATCGAAGGAGTACCCGCCCAGTACATACGGCTGGTATCGCCATGCCAGTCATCCACGATAACGGTGACGTCGATATTGACGATATCGCCGTCTTTAAGGCGCAGGTCACCGGGGATGCCGTGGCAGACGACGTGGTTGACCGAAGTGCAGATGGATTTCGGGAAGCCGCGATAGCCGAGCGGGGCGGGGATGGCGCCGTTTTTAAGTATCATGTCGTGGCAAATATCATTGAGTTCGCCGGTGGTTATGCCGGGCTGCACGTGCGTTGCAATCATGTCGAGCACCTCGGCGGCCAGTTTTCCGGCGCGGCGCATGCCAACGTAATCGTCGGGCTTATGAATCTCGATGCGGCGGTTGTCGTCGTACACGCCTTCCTCCTTCCAATTTTATTCCATTGCCCTATTATATAGTCAGGTTTACTTGAGGAGGCCAGCCCCATGCAAGCGCCATCGCCTACCGCCTGCCTTATCGTCATCGGTAACGAGATCCTTTCCGGGCGTACGCAGGACACGAATGTAGTATGGCTTGCCAAAGCCTTAAACGATACCGGCATCCGGCTCGCCGAGGTGCGCATCATCCCCGATGTCACGCAAACCATCGTCGAAACGGTTGATGCCTGCCGCTCCGAATTTACCTATGTTTTTACCACCGGCGGCATAGGCCCCACGCATGACGACATCACTTCCGACGCCATTGCCAAAGCCTTCGGTGTCCCGCTTGCGCGCAACCAGGAGGCTGAAACCCTCTTGCAGCGCCATTACGGACAGGGAAAACTCAATGCCGCGCGGCTTAAAATGGCCGAAATTCCGGCGGGCGCATCGCTGGTTTTAAATCCGGTTTCCGCCGCGCCGGGCTTTCGCATTGAAAACGTCTTTGTTCTTGCCGGTGTGCCCAGCATCATGCAGGCCATGTTCGAAGGCCTGCGCCATGAACTGAAAGGCGGCGCTAAGATGCTCTCAAAAACGCTCTCGGCCTTCATCACCGAAGGCGTCATCGCCGAGCGGCTGGCGGCCATACAGGAGCAATGTCCCGACGTTGAAATCGGTAGCTACCCGTTCATGCGCCAGCATCGGCTGGGCACTAGCCTCGTTGTGCGCGGGACGGATGAAGCTACGCTCAATGCCGCTCACCGCCGAATTAAAGAGCTATTGCTGGGCTTGACGCAGGAAGTAGCGGAAGAAGACTGGGCCGCTTAGTAAAAACTGCTGGATAAGTCACCCTCGCGACTGATATACGCAAACAACAATGCCCACG
>Ga0206956_1035_pt1 | contig 47259 bp, 50 predicted proteins | sample Alteio_BWOrgHeat_35_FD_153252 | JGI IMG/M metagenome (GOLD analysis project Ga0206956, IMG submission 153252) | Enriched cells from forest soil in Barre Woods Harvard Forest LTER site, Petersham, Massachusetts, United States -... | ecosystem: Environmental > Terrestrial > Soil > Temperate forest >...
TTCGCGATGCCGGTGCGGCGCAGCGGCGGCTCGAGTATGCGCCGAACGGCGAACGCATCCTGGTGCATCTGTCCAACTTCCGGCCGGTGAAACGCATTACGGATACTATCGAGATCCTGGATCGCGTTCGCAAGAAGATTCCTTCGAAACTATTGCTGATCGGCGACGGGCCAGATCGCTCGCGCGCGGAGTGGCTGGCTGTCCAGAAGGGAATTCATAACGACGTTTTGTTTCTGGGCAAGCAGGACGACGTACATGAAAAGCTCGCCATCGCGGACCTGATCCTCATGCCCAGCGAATTAGAGTCTTTTGGTCTTGCGGCTCTTGAAGCCATGGCTTGCCAGGTCGTACCCATTGCAACTCGCGTAGGCGGCGTGCCAGAAGTGATCGAGCACGGTAAGAGCGGCTACCTGGCCGAGGTTGGGGATGTCGAGACTATGTCGAGATACGCCATCGAATTGCTAAGCGACGACGGTCGCCTGCAGGAAATGGGGAAGGCTTGCCGCGCGGTGGCGCAGTCCAGGTTTTGTTCGTCGAAGATCGTCCCGCAATATGAAGAATTCTACCGGCGAGTGCTAGAGCGTTCTTCGTAGAGCGCGGCTGGAATCGAGCCTTCGCTCTCCAGCACCGGCAGACGCAGCCGAATCAGCGTGCCTCTTCCTTCGTGACTGTCGATGGTCATGCGCGCGGTTTCTCCGTACAACACTTTCAACCGCTCAGCGACGTTGGCCATGCCAATTCCAGTTCCTCCCAGCCCCGTGGGCTTTTCCAGAAAGTTCGCGGCACCCATGCCTACGCCGTCGTCTTCCACTTCGATAATCAACTGGGAGTTAGTCAGGCGGCTGCGTAGAAAAATGCTGCCGCCTTCAATTTTGGAGGCGAGACCATGCTTGATCGAGTTTTCAACCAGCGGCTGAAGAAGCATGCTGGGCACCATCACATCCAGCGAGGCGGGCTCCAGTTCCTTGATTACTTGTAGCTTGTCCCGGCCGAAACGGACCACTTCGATGTCGAGGTAATTGTCGATGAACTCCAGTTCTTCGCGGAGAGGGACGAAAGCATCGCCGCTGCCCAGCAGTCGTCGCAGAATCGTGGCCAGCTTGATAATCAGTTCGCGCGCGGTATCGGGATCGAAGCGCACCAGCGAAGAGACCGAATTCAGCGTGTTGAACAGAAAGTGAGGGTTGATCTGATTTTGCAGCGCTTCCATGCGGGCGTGCAACAGCAGACGCTCCTGTTCTTCGAGTTTGATTTGAAGCCGCACGCTGTTCCAGATCTTCAGTTCGATCCCGATCACCGTCACCGAAGTCGCATAGATCAGGGCTTCCACCCACAGGTTTGGACTCTCCAGGCTGAACGTTGCCTGAGGCAGGAAGTGAGATATCTCGGTCTGCACGAAACGCAGGGCCACGATGGTCACGAAGAACATGATCTGCCAGTCGAACAGCCGGGGAGTCGGCAAATTGCGGCGGATCATGCGATAGATGCTGAGATCGATAAAGGGAGAGAACGACCAGATATCCTCGCGGTCGGGAGTGAGGGTGCGCAGTTGCCCGGCAACGAAGCCCACGATGAGATTGAAGGGCAGAGTAGCCCACTCGCCGTGCAACAGCGCTGGAAGAGCCAGCACCGCGCCTCCCACCATGCCGGTGAACCGGCCTCCGATAACTCCGAGCAGCACGGTGGTTTCAAACGACAAATCACCGGCCAGAAAACTTGTTTGAATGAAGCGGACCCACACCCCCAGAGCCATGGGAACGCCGATCCACAGGATCAGATAAATCCGTTGTTTAAGGGCGCGGCTTTCGCGGAACAGAAGCGATTTGAACTCCACCGAGCGGACGAGAACGCTGGCCACGGCGGCTGCGACGCCCAGCTTGATCAACAGGTTAACGAGGATGAGGCGCTGTTCCATGGTTTCGGCTGAATGAAGAGATCCGCTGAGGAGAATGTAGCATGAAGCGAGGACTGGAGTGGCGCGTGCGCGTTGTGCTGCACCAATCGCCGCTCCAGCAGCCTATTGAAATGGAAGAGCCGCCTTGTCCTACGCGTTAAGGTTAGCCGCGCGTGGAAGCAGCAGTGCTTAATCCCTTCTTGTTCGACTTAGTGGCCGGTGACAACGCCGGCCTCGCCAGTTTTTCTCGGTCCAGTGCTTCACAAAGTCGGTTGATGATTCGCAACAACTCATTGGAATCCTGCGTCTCAACCGCGGCATTGCAAAGATCCTTCCAGTTTTCGGAATTGTTCTCAGCCATGGTGTGATTCCTCCAAGATTTTCGTCGGTAATTCAGAACGGGCTTGTGATTCTCTGGAGACCCGAAAGGCCGTTGACGCATTCGCGAAAACGGAATACCGGTCAGCGACCCAAACGAATTGGAGAAAGCTAGACGCGCGGAGGCGGCCGAGTGTAGTGAGTGCCGCTGGCATCAAGACAGATGATCGGATCCGATGCCGGCGTCAAGGGCGAAAACGCGAGCGGAATGGCAGGAGAGAAGACTGCGATCGCAATGCAGCCGTACGCTTCATCTTGATCAAAGCAAGGCCTCGGACTGTGCTGTCGGCTGGAGTTGACGGTCGGGCCGTTCGAGGATACATGCGGAAAGCTGCCGGGAGCGACACGCGTCAGCAAAAGGACAACTAGCGCTAGACCGACGAAGGCCGAAGAGGAGCGCAGCCAATCCGCGTTAGTCCACGTGCGCCGAATAACCAACGAGCACCCTCCCTTTTGAGGCAGATGATCGATCAACGGCTTTGGTTGCCCTCCCCTCAGTTTCGGTGGAAATGGTAAATGACGCCAGCTGCTTTTCACCCAAAATTAACATCCGCATCAACTTCCCGTAACTTGTTCACATTAGCTTCGATGGTTACGTGTCACCGCTTGAGATCTTTTGAAGTTCTTGCCAGCGGTCTGGCGGCATAAAACAGAGATCGGGTCGATGAGAATCCACTCGAAAACAAAAAGGTTCCGTGTATTCATCGCGACCCCAAGCCCGCTCACGACGCGGTTGCTCCTCGCCGCATTAATCCTCTTTGCAGTGACGGCCCAGTTACCAGCTCAAAACGTTGTTCTGACTGGGGGCCTTAGCGGACGAGTTACAGATCAAAGTGGAGCGGTAGTGGCGGGAGCGTCGTTGGCTGTGCAGAACCTGCAGACGGGCGTGTCCCAGTCTGACGAGACAAATCACGCGGGACTTTACCGTTTTCCGGTGCTTACGCCGGGATTTTATTCCATCGCGGCAACTCGCAAGGGTTTTCGCGATGCCCAGGCTCTGGTGCGCGTGCAGGTAGGAAACACCACGTCGCTCGACGTTAAGCTGCAGGTGGGCGCCAGCGCAGACGCGATTAAGGTAACCGGAAGCACGCCCCTGCTGCGGCCAGAGGAAGCATCCGCCAGTACGGTGCTGGACCGGTCGTTTACCCAGGACTTACCCCTCAACGGACGGAAATACACCGACTTCATGGTGCTGACGCCAAACACCAGCTACGACGGCGACACCGGTCTGGTGAGCGTCGCCGGACAACAAGGCGGCGAAGACTCGGGATACGCCAATGGAAATGGCTCCAATGCTTTCACCGTTGACGGAAGCAACGCGACCAACAACTACTTCGCCGACATCGTGGGCCGAAATCGCATTCCTTACCTTTACGGGGAGGACGCCATCGAGGAATTTCAAGTCTCGGTGAGCCCATACTCGGCCGTCTATGGGGGTGGAGCGGGATTCATCAACGCGGTGACCCGGTCAGGAAGCAACGCGTTCCACGGCAGTGCATTCTATTACAACCGGAACTCCGTGTTCGGGGCCAATGACGCCCTCGACAAAGCGGCCGGCAATCCGAAACCGGAAGATGCTTTGCAGCAATTCGGCGCCGGAGTGGGTGGGCCGATCATTCGCAACCGCCTGTGGTTCTTCGTGGATTATGAGCAGCAACTGCGAAACAATCCGATTTCCGTCATCAATTCGACGTTGGCAACGACGCCCGCGAACTTACCTAATTTCTTGACCGCTAATTTCGGAATTCCGGCCGGCACAACGTTACCCGCACCGAACGGACCCTTGCCGGTTCCAGGCAGCGACACCGCACCCGATCCCACCAATCCCGTCTATCTCCAGCAAGTGGCAAACACCGTGAACGCACTCAACTCCAATCTCGGCACCAAGGCAAGGAAGGAAAATGATTGGGTTCTCACGCCCCGGCTGGACTATCAGCCCACTTCACGCGACGCCCTGTTCCTGAGCTTGAATTTGAACCACTTCAATTCCCCCGGAGGCGTCATTACTGACCCTACGGTGGGGAATTATGGGACGCAGACGCTGGCCAACGCTTACGTGCATACTTTCCAGACCAGCGTGGGATGGACGCACACGCTCTCTTCTCACCTGCTGAACGAATTTCACGTAAGCACTTCGCAGGACAATGAAATCTCGACCCCAACCGGGTTGGCTCCTAACACGCCGACCGTGGTTCTGGATAGTCCAGCCGCATTCATTCTCGGCAACGCTCCTTTCTCGGTGGGAAGAGTATTTGAAAGGCAGTACTCTCTTTCCGACCGTATTGACTACGTGATCGGCAAGCACACTTTGCAATTCGGTTTTGACTGGAACCGTTCTTGGGATGCGGACACCAACGACGGTGGTGCCGACCCAAATGAGGCAATTGATTTCGGCTCGCCGCTGGGCCTTTATGAATTTCCTAACCTGGAGGCCTTTGCGCTTGGGCAATACATCACGTTCAGTCAGGCTTCGGGAAAGCCGACCTTTTCTTTTGCCGTCCCTTACTACGGATTCTATGTGCAGGACACATTCCGGGCCTTGCCGCAGTTGACGATAGAAATGGGCTTGCGCGAGGACTTCCAGGTTTACCCGCAGCCGGCGGAAAATCCCGCGTTCCCGCTCACCGGACAGTATCCCAATCAGTTCCTACGCCTGGCGCCTCGCCTCGGATTCGCATGGCAGCCCGCATCGAAGACGGTCGTACGCGGAGGATTCGGGCAGTTCTACGACAACATGAATGGGCTGAACTATCGGAATGCAGTGATCTCGAACGGGCTGGCGTCACAGCAGTCGGAGGTAAGTGCCAGCTACAACGGAGGTTCGCCTAACCAACAGGTACCAACCTTCCCGACCATCCTCTCTGGTAACTCCCCCCTGTTTGGGGCTTCTCCCGATATTTCTCTGGTTTCTCCCCAGTTTCGTGTGCCCTACATATTGCAGGCGAGTTTGCAGATTGAGCGCGAGATTTCCGAGAACACAACTGTGAGTATTGGCACCATGTGGAATCACGGCGTGCATATTTTTTCCGGCAGCGCCTATGACGCGAACCTGAATCCGTTGCAAGGCACGACGACCTATATCGTATGCCCGCCCGGTACAACTACGGCACCCTGCAGCGGCCAGTCTATTACCCTGCCCAATATGGATAACGGCCTGCTGACCGAAGGCCGGATCAATCCGAATCTAGGCCAGATCAACGAACTGATAAGCCCGGCGCAAAACTATTACAACTCCTTCTTCGTGCAGTTGCAGCGCCGCATGTCGCGAGGACTCTCGCTGCAATTTTCCTATACCTTCGCCAAGAGCATCATGCTCGATGGCATGGACTTCAACAATCAGTTCGACTTCAGCAATACGCACGCTCCCTCGCTGTTAGATCAGCGGCATCGGATCAGCCTTGCGGCGGTTTACCGGCCCCGGCTGGAAACCCTGACGAGTTCTGACAAGGGGCGAGCGCTGCTCTCGGGTTGGACACTGAGCACGGTCGTGGATTTTTCTTCCGGTCGCCCGTACGCAGGGTTGTTGAGTCCGGCATGCACCAGTTCGACGCTGTCATTCGGCAATTGCAACGGCGCCAACGACAACCTCAACGACACTGCCTTTAATCAGGATACCGCGAACACTGCGGGCGGCATCAATGGCGGCGGCCCCACACCGGGGATCGGCCTGAATTCCTTCTACGGCCCGTGGCTGGAAAGGATCGATGTTGGACTCGCCCGCAGCTTTGCAATCAAAGAAGGCAAGGAATTGCAATTCCAGGTGCAGGCTTTCAATGTGTTCAATCACGCCAACTACTACGTGCAGAATGGCGATGGAGTCAATCAACTGCAATACAACCCGATCGGAACCAACTGCGGCGATGGTGCGAGCCTGAAGCAAACCTGCTATCTGGTAACCAACTCGGGCGCGGGCAATTTCGGAACACTCCAGGAAATCAGCCCAAACGGCCTTCCCCGAGTGCTGCAGTTCTCTGCACGATTCACCTTCTAGTTTCCGAACTGAAGGGCCTCAGACTCGGCATGGGAGTATCCTTCGCAGATAATTGGGCTACGCCCCGACCAGTGGGGTTCTGAACTCAATTGCGGTGGGGGTGGCTACGCAGAACGGATCGGAACTAGTCTGGACGCCATATGAATTTTCCAAGTAGCCGACATGCGTAAGAGGACTGTCAAAAATCGAACTGCCCAATCCGGCCCCGCGATCATGGCAGCCCTGCAATTGCTCCCGTTATAATGCGTGGCTCACTGCCATTCCCCTGTTCGCGAGAGTTGATCGGGTACGGCTTATCTCTCAGGCGTTCTAGTACGGTCTGGGTGGGTATTGAATCGCAGATCATTTCGACCCACCGAATTCGCCCCAACCCTATCGAGTCTGAACCGAACCGAACACATTCAGGTCAGGTGGCTTGAAAAATGAGCCGGCGAGGTACAGATGATCGGTGGGTTTACGCCATGTCCTTACCCATGCGGCAAGCGGTTGAGCATCAACATCTAAAGGAATTAAGATGATGGCCTCGCCAGCGTCGAGTAGCTGACGATATCGAGCTTCCGCATTCCGAGTGAGCGTCTTATCTTTTCGAATTGCAGGAGACCAAGGCATCTCGATCGCAATGCCATTACCACCAACCGCAGATATCAGATTCTTCATTTCGTCGTCCGATAGCATTCCTACGTGCATCGCAATATTGAAAACTTGCAGCGAGCCCATTGATTCACCAATTCTCCGGATTTCGAGCATGTTTGTGCAGTAATCGTTCCATTTCTGCCCCTTGCCGGCGCTCGAATGAATCCCTGCATTGTCCACGAATCGAACCGGCGCCGGCGTTCGTTCCCAAAGCCGCTTAAGACCTTCATGGAACGAGTTCATCGTCTCACGGTCGCTGAGGTCCAAGATCTTGCGGTAAGGCATAGTCGGCCAGTCGCCTATGTAATGAGCTGATATGGACATCCACTCGGAGGGTACAGTCTGCCATGGCCAATGTGTTTCTCTTGTTTGTGTGATTATTGTAGTTCCGGAGGTGTAGGTGCCCACAGCAAGTCCCCAGGATTCAAGTGTATGGCGGATTGCATCATACTCTTTGACTGCGGCGGCGTTCCCTATCTGATCTACGTTTGTAATTGCCAAATCAGTGACGAGTTTGTCCTGAGCAAACCAAACACGCGGACGACTTTCGATCCCTTGCGTCGCATTTACAATCACCCTGGAGTAGTGATCCGAGTCAGGCCATTCAAACTTCGGCACTGAAGCCGCAGAGAGAGTTAACGCGACCAGTAGAACGACAGCGTAATATCGCAAGGTTTTCATTGCAATTCCATAATTAGATGACAGTCCTATAACGATGCGCAACCGCCAAAATTCTGGATATGCGAAATAGTTGTCTTCTTTGCTTTCTGTTCCGGCTAGGAAACCGCGCAAAGTTCTGCACGGTATTCTCCATAGAACATGCCATAGCGCTTATTGAAGGGTTTGAGTGTACCGGCGATGTTACGCCAACTATCCCTCCTGAACACTCAGCCGGATTTGATTGAATGCACCTCTGTGATTAGACTCCGCATGCGTTTGCTGCACAAACAAAAAACCCTCTCCCCGATAATCGGGGAGAGGGTGCTTGCAGTCGGAACGTGTTTTATTCGTCCCCGTCCCCGTCGTCGTCCCCAGCGGGTGCGGGGTTATTGAAGTCGCTCGGCGGCCGAACCGTGCTTTCGCCGGGATAAGGCCTCGTAAACCCGGTGGCCTCATACCAGTTCAGATGGCTGACGGTGTCCGGATCTTCGGCGTCGGGCTTGGTCATTTTACCGGCGAAGATCTCCTCTTTCTTCTGCCGCCACGCCGCCCTCAGCGACTTGATCGTAGCGCTGCCCTTGGTGTTGGCTTCGTCCGCTCCAACGCCCTGGTTCAGCGGGACCTGGTTCAGCAAATGCGTCCACGGTTTGAAGTTGTCCACGGGCGGCTTGTCGACGAAGGCCGTCCTCATCGGCGAGGCCACGAGGTCGAACTGGTTCATGGGCGTCAGACCGAGGATTTGCTCGATCGTCCGAGTCATGTTGACCTGCGTGTAGTAGTAGTGTTGGGTGGGTCCGAATTGCACAGCGTATGGGCTAACGATATAACCTGGGCTGCGATGACCGTCGATGTGGTCGACGCCGTTCTGCGCGTCGTCTTCCTCGATGAAGATCGCCGACGAGGCCCAGACTGGGCTGTGGCTGATGTAGTCGATAATGCGCCCAACCGCCAAGTCGTTATCGGCCTGTTCGGCGTCCACGCTCGGCGGTCCGCCGGTGTGGTCGCACATAATCCACAGCATGCTCAACGCGGGTACTGTACCGTTCGTGACGTCATTATTGAAGTCCTGCAACCACAGGTCGACGCGGAACTGGTCGGGGATGTTCAGATCGAACTGCGGAAAGTTCTTAATGAGGTGGTCATACACGGCCGGGACAGAGGACTCTGCCTGCACCGTGTTCTGATAGTACAGCGTCTTCTCTTTCCCATGCTCGAAGGCCTTCGCGTCTTTGAAGAACTCGCTCCAGGTCGGCTCTTTGGTCGACCCGTTCGGCTGTTTGAAGGTATCGTTCTCGACGTATTCTCCGTAGATCTTCAGCGGCAGGCCGGCGGCCGCCGCTTCCGAGAACAGGAAGCCCTTGGTTTGATAGGCGAGCGCATCGCCACCGTTCCCGCCCGGATAACTGCGGACCCAGTCAGGTGACTGAACGTCGTCGGCGTAGGGCGCCATGCCCTCCTGGATCCATTGGTGACCGTCAGCCGACTGGCGGCTCGGGTCGTAGAAATTGTCGAAGAGAGGGAAGCGCTTCACCAGCTTATGCACGTTCGGTGTGTCCAAATGCGTCTTGCCGTCGTAGCCGAACACTGCCAGGTTGGGGTCGCCATTGCCGGTGGCCACGTCGCCCAGGATCTGATCATAGGTTCGGTTTTCACGGATGATCAGAAACACATGCTTGATCAGCGACGGATCGCCGATCTTGGCCGGGACTGCGACCGGCTTCGTGTCCGGGTTGCCACCAGAGGCAGACTTGATGTTTTCTGTCAGGTCCCAATGGTTATTCTGGAAAACCTTTTTCGACATCTCCGCCAACTTCTCCCCATCCGGCACAGGGACGATGTTGACGGTGCCATTGTCCTGGTGAGTGTTGTAGTCGCAGACGCCGTAGTCGCACTCGAACGAGTAACGCGTGCCGATGCCTTTGTCGTTGGCGACGATGAGCGCGTTATTGCCCTTGTCCAGCACGACCGAGCTCGGCGCATAGGCCACTGGGATCATGCCGAGGACGGGATTCTTCACACCCTTGGTGAGACTGACCACCCCGATCGCATTGGCATTGTATAGGGCAACATAAGCAACACCTCTGCTCGCATCGACGGCGATCGAGTTCGGGGCAGCGCCGTAAGCTGGTTGGCCTTGGCCGGGCACTCCGATCGGCAGCCCGAGGTCGATCGTCCACGCTACCTCGTTGGTAGTCGTGTCGATCACCGAGATGCTGTCGCTATAGGTGTTGGCGACCAAGAGGTACCGTCCGTAGAACGCCATCCCGGTCGGGTGCAGACCGGTCGAGATGTTAGCTGTGACCGTCATCGAATGCAGATCAACCACAGAAACAGTACCGGTGATCGCGGCTCCAATCACCGGGTCGGCGACGATTTCAGTTCCGGCGGACCAGATCTGGAAGTCCGCTTCCGTAGCGGCCCGGCCACCCTCGTTGCTGATGTAGGCGGTCGTGCCCTTGCTGTCGATCACGATGCTGTGCGGCGCGTTGCCGACGCGGATCTGCGTACCCTGCTGGTTCGACGTCAGGTCGATCTGGGCAAGCGTATCGTTCTGGTTCAGCAGGGCGTAGGCACTTTTGCCATCCTGTGAGAGCGCGAGGCCGCCAGGGTAGGCAGTGCTAGGAGAATAGAAGGTTCCGCAGGGTACGGCATAAGCGCCCGGAGGGCTGTTCTTAAAGCATTCGATGAAGGAATTGTTCGGCGGCACGCTGACCTGTGCGTCGTCTGACAGGAAGCCCTCGTCATCGACGTTGGCGATGGTGACATTGCTGCTGTCCTGGCTGAACACCAGGTGCTTGCCGTCCGCCGAATAGGCTATGCCGCTATAGCTGCCGCTCGAATCCGTTCCGAACGTGATGTAGTTCTGCTCGACAACACCCGTGTTGGTGTCGAATATTTCGACGGCCTCCGCTGCGCCCAGGGTGAGGACGGCGGCGGTGTGAGTGCGGAGATTGGGGTTCACCGCGACGGCCTTCGCGCGCACCTGGTTGCCGAGGTCGACTTGGACACCGGCCGGGGTGATGATCTGGCCATTGCTGACCACCCACGAGCCGTTCGGCTGCGGTCCGGTGAAGTAGGTCGGGAACTCCTTGGACTGGGCCGCAGCGAGCCCCGGAAGGCTCAGCCCCGCCGCCAGCAGGCCGGCGAGCGGACGCAAACCGTTGATCCGAGATTTTTTTCGGGAGTTATTTTGATAGTTCTTTCGGGACATGTACCGTTCTCCTCCTTGGATTTTTTTTCATCACGCAACTAGGATCGGCTGTGGGACATCAGAGTGGAAATACGACTGCGGCTAATCTTTACAGACGACCCGTGACGGCTCTATGACGATCCGGTGAATTTTCCGTTAAATGGGCGGACCTTTTTCCCGCGGATGGCAATGCGCGCGCATTACAGGACATCAGGAGCGAGCTAAAATCTTTGACCCTGGTCAAGCATGCAGGCCGTTCGGTTATTCAGCGTTTTTGGGCGCTATAATGGCGAGCGTTCTTTGTCATTCCCTGTGAATGGAGCAAAAGCTATGACAACACCTGAGCAAAAGACCTGTGCCCACATTCCCTGCACTTGTGTGGTGGAAAGGGGCAAGGAATACTGTAGTGACTCTTGCAGCGATGCCGGATCGGGTGACGTGGAGATCGCTTGCGAATGCGGTCACGCGACCTGTTCGACAAGCGTCGAGAACCTAGCCTAGAACGCCCCAGAAAATTCTCGCGTTTGATCTGCCGGGCAGGTTTTTGCGGACTGCTGATTTCAGTTCACCTAGGCATATTGGAGAAGAACGTCTATGAAACATTTCACATTCTTCTTGGCTGCAGGCGCAACCATGGCCGGCCTTGCCGCCCTCATCGCCCCAGCACCAGGACACGTGCGGATCAAGCCACTGCCGGGAGTATCCAGGTCGGCGATCAGAGTCATTACAATCGCGATCATTTAGGGTGGTACGAGCATCGCGGGAAGGAATCTTTCGCATTGGCTGTACCGACCATCAGACAGGTCAACACGGAGAGAAACACGAGCATCCCCCAGATTGCCCTGGGGATACGGTTTTCGAGTGCTGCCAGGCGCTTGGCATCCAAGTCGATGGTTTCGTTGAATGATTGAATGAACAATGAGGTAATGGGAGTCGGACTCTGCTGGACAACCGCGATTGACTGCTGCCACAAATCCCCCTGCACCTGATTTGAGCGCTTCAGCGCATTCTGAAACCCTAGCAAAAGGCCTGCAAGAAATAACCGTTTTGACCGTTCACAAGAATCGCGCTGGGCAGTAATGTTTCGAGCAAAGATCTCCACCCCCTACGGCTTGAGCAAAGAATTTGCTCCCTCTTTTAGAGCCCAAGAATGCTAACGAAAGTTACCGGTTTGCGCGGTTGACAAAAGAGAGTTGGTTTGCGGCAAGAGTTGTTTTGCGAAAACTGCAACAAGGCCGCGTCTCATCAGTCTCACCCTCAGAGTTTCGCAAACTGCCCACGCCAGAGCAAGATTCCTTTCTACTGGCAGAACTCCTAGGTGAAAGAGCCGCCAAGACGCAAGTAAGTAGTGGCGAAGCAATGACAGCGAGGACTACGGAATTCCACTGCAAGGATGATTTCCGGCAGCGCTTCAAGGTTAAGCGGACCACTGGCACTTCTACCAGTTTTCGTCGCAGGGCTCGGTTGTTAGGTTTATCTGCGGATACTTAATGGGTCAAATTCCAATTGTGTTCCTATCCGCAAAACCCGGGACAGAAGTTCTGCGGTGGTCTGGCAATATTTCACCGCGGAAGCAACAACAGAGACTCAATGCGCATTCGGACTACCGAAGCCACACCGTTGATCCCTTTCGAGAAAGCAACAGTCAGTCTTTGAGGAGGACAATCTGATGAAGGAACGAATTGCCGTGCGTTGCTCGCTTCTCATATGCCTTGCCTTTTGTCCCGTCACTTTCGCCCAGCAGACGGCGCAGCCCCCAGATACACAGCAGACTGCCGCTTCCCTGACGGATACGCAGCAGAAGAATATCCAGGAATACGTTGAACTGTTGCGAAGCAACGTTCGGCAGCAGAAGGCCGAGATCATGGGCGCGATGATGCTCCTGGATGTGGATCAATCGGCTAAATTCTGGCCCATCTACAGTGCGTACGATAAGGAATTGACCGACCTGAACAACAAGAGACTCGCAAACATTCAGGAATACGCACGCAATTATGATCAGATGACCGACGCCAAGGCTGATGAGCTGATTCAGAATGCCTTCGATTATCGCAAGCAGCGCTCCGAACTGTTGGCGAAATACTATGGCCGCGTTAAGGACTCGCTGGGCGCAATCGACGCCGCGCGCTTCCTTCAGATTGAAGATCAGTTGCTGGGAATCATCGATCTTCAAATTGAGTCGACCTTGCCCATCGTGGTGCAAGGATCCTGAGATCAATAAAGGGAGAGAAGAACATGCGATATGCAATGCTCCGTGCAGTAGTTTTGTTGATAGGGTTGGGTTACGCGGTCACCGGGGTAGGACAAACGCAAGCAGTGGCCACAAGACAGACCGTCCCCGCAGGAACACAGATCCTTATCCGCATGGTCAACTCCGTGGATTCAAGCAAACAACAGGTGGGATATCGCTTCACGGCTAATCTCGAGACAAATCTCCAGGCGGGTGAGATCGTGGTGGCACCACGAGGTTCGACGGTTTATGGCCGGCTTGCCAACGCTAAATCGGCAGGCAACATGTCCGGCGGAGCCGAGTTGACACTGGAACTCACCGAGATCGTCATCAATGGCACGGCGTATCCGCTTCTGACCAGCACTTACCGAGTGGCCTCACAAGGGCAGGGTAGTAACACTGCGAAGAAAATCGTTGGCGGCACCGGACTCGGAGCACTCATCGGCGGAATAGCGGGCGGGGGAAAGGGGGCTGCAATCGGCGCGGGGGCAGGCGCTGCAGTGGGCACTACGGCATCCGCAGCTAGCAAAGGCAAGCAGGTATCGGTACCGAGCGAGTCTCTGCTCGAATTTCGCCTGCAACAACCAGTCAGCCTTCCGGTGGCGCGGTCGACGGCGACTTTTCCCGGCCAGGATCTCCGGGTGCTCTCAGACATCAGCGCGATTTTTCGGGAGGGCGACGGAAGTGCCTGGTCGCGGGTAGGCTACTCCATTACTCGAGGCTTGGTTACTCGTGCTGACTCCGGACAGAGTCAACCGAACTGGTCGAATATCTTTGCAAGTTTGCTGCCGCGGGCCTATCAAATCTGTACTATCCGGCCGAGGATCGTGACGCGGATCTGACCTTCACCCGAGTAGCTTCAGCCTGAGTTATCAGACTCTGAAGAACTTCGCGATCGAATTTTGGCCTGAGATCCAACGAAAAGTGTTTGGCGGCGGAAAGGAAAAGTGAGCCTCCGAGATATGAGGCGGAGGGCGAGAGTGCAATGAAAAAGAGTCGCCACGCTTATGGCCCCTTGCGCCTCCATTCGCTATCTTGTGTGGACCCACCAACGTTGACGGCGATAGGCCACTCGACTGAGGTCGATGGATGTATGTTGGGCTGGCGCGCTCGGCAATGACGTTCAAGGAGTGGAAGCTGTCTGCGGATGCGACAGCCAAGAACATTTTCGTTTAGAGGAAATGGAGAAAATTATGATCGCATTTCGCTGGAATTTCGGTATCGCTTCGCTTCTATTTGCGGTCTGCATAGGATCACCAGCTTCGGCACAACAAGACGCATCGTCATCGGCGCCGGCTGCACCTGCGTGGTCTCCTTCGCAGAACATCGGCATGTTTGCGTTTCCAAAGAATGGACAAAATGCCGACCAACAACTGAAGGACGAGAGCGACTGCTACGGCATGGCCAAGCAGCGCACCGGACTTGATCCCCAAAAGCCTGCTCCTGCCGGGCCAACCGCAGAACAGGTGCAGGCCGCGCAAAAACAGGCCGCTGCGAACGCGGACCAAGTAAAGGGAGCGAGGGTTGCGGGCGCAGCTCGAGGCGCGGCTGGGGGAGCGGCGATCGGCGCTATTGCGGGCGATGCCGGTAAAGGCGCCGGGGCTGGCGCCGTCGCAGGGACAATGCGGGGTGGGGCGGCGCAACGTTCAGCAAATGCTCAGTCACAGCAAAAAGCTGCCGCGCAGGCTAAAGCGAATCTGGCGAAGGAACACGAACAGGAGTTGCTGGCGCACAAGGAAGGACTGGACACTTTCCAACGCGCATTTGCGGCGTGCATGGACGCGCGCGGTTATTCGGTGAAGTAGAGCGGTGCGAATCATTCACGATGGATGACCAAATCTCGCACAAGGCAACCTCTCTGGTCGCTGCGTTTTCAATTGCCCGGTTGGGTTCTTGGATGTTCGCGATTAGGAAAGTTGAAATGAAAGGAGGCTTACAGGTGAAAAGTACAGCGATGCTGATCTTGGGAGTGGCTATCATCATCTCGCCCCTCTTTTGCCAAGAGGGGAAAATGAAACAAGAAGCATATACCGGTACAGCAATCGGAACCGGGGGTGCAGCATCGGCCAAGTCAATTGGCTTTGATTTCCGGATTGACCGCTACACCAGTGATGAAGACGTCGATCAACTGGCGACGCTCTTGAAAGAAAAGGGTCCTGACGCACTCCGCGCAGCAATGGAAAAACTTGACGTAGGACGAATCAACCCGACAGGCAGCGTCGGAAACACGATTGCCGTCGCCCGGAAGCGGCAAGATGGTTCGGACACGATAATAACGATTGTGACTGCTCGCGTTATGCCGTTTGTCGAGCTATATCGTGGCGGGCGAACGACGGACTACCCCTTCGGATTTCTGCAAGTAACGTTGAACGCCAAGGGTCAGGGAAGTGGCCAGATCATGGTTGCAGCCAAAATCCGGTTCGATAAGAAGAAGGGACACTTCGAGATCGAAAGCTATGGGAACCAGTACATCAAAGCTGTAAATGTCCGTCCGAGATCATAGCGCTCAGTCCGAATGGTTTGAGTGAGGTTCCCATCTGCAGCTGCTACATATCGGCTGAAATCAAATGGTGAATTGATGTCGCTGCCAGTGCACGATGGTCAGAGAAAGATAACTGCGGTACTCACACGTGGTCTGGTGTGGCAGGCCGTGCTCCTGCTGACTTTGTGGGCGATAGCGGCTTTGTATTTCGACTTGCCATAAGCATCCTGGAGGCTTCGGGTCTCGGTGATTTAGGTAATTCCGGCAAACGAAGCCAGTCAGTCGCCAGGGTGGTATCGGAGGCCAGTTCGCGATTGGCAAGATAATCCAAGATAATCTTGGATAAAGATCGCGACGGGTAAGAGTGGTCTGGCAAGCGCCTGCTTGATGTGTCTGTTTCGTCTCCTTTGAGTCCACACTCCTTCGCAAGACGCCTTGTTCAGGACTCGGCGGGCTACAAAAAAAGCCGTGATGCACGACGCTTTTAGCACTTTGAAAAAACGAGTTGCCCGTCGCACGCTGACGCAGGCTGGGCACAATTTTGTGGCCGCATTTTCCAGTGTTTTAGCGGTCTCACGGCGATTCCTAAAGTTGTTGAAAACGCTGGAACGATGAGTTCTAAAATCCAGAGATCACGATGCTGAGATGCCTCTTGTGTAGAGTAAGATCAATCAAATATGTTTGTGCACAGGCAAAAAAGTTGGACTAGAAAAGGAGGTCCGCATGGTCTACTCCGGCACAGCATTCCGTGGGTCGTCCGCTGTCTTCATTCTGATCGCAAGCCTCGCGTGGTTAAGCACGCTTTCCTCCGCCCAGGGAACTAGTCAACAAGCTGCCTCAACAACGCGTGAAGCGGGTCTCGCCGCCTGGCAGCAGGTCTATTCCGTGCTGACAACTCCTCGCTGTATCAATTGCCATACCGCCACGAACTATCCGGAGCAAGGCGACGACCGGCACCGTCATTTGTTCAACGTCGTGCGCGGGCCGGAGGGCAAGGGCGTGCCGGGCCTGAACTGTGTTACGTGTCATCAGTCCGCTAACGCGGATAGCACCGGTGTTCCGGGGGCTAACAACTGGCACCTGGCACCTCTTTCGATGAAGTGGCAGGACACCAACGACAACATCCTGTCGAGCGCGGCGGTTTGTCAGTCTCTTACCGATCGCTCCAAGAACGGCAGCCTGGATGGCCCTGGCATCGTGCGGCATCATGAGCAGGAGCCTTTGGTGCTCTGGGCATTCCAACCAGGGCATCACCGCGACGGCACTGCGCGATCTCTGCCGCCACTCACTCACGAACAATTTGTTGCCGTCACGCGGACGTGGGTCGATGCTGGAATGCCTTGTCCACAAAACCCTTGAACTCGGAGGCTCTTATGCAAACTTACAAGCTGACGGTAAACGGACAAACGAGAGAAGTCACCGCTGATCCCGGCACTCCGCTGCTTTGGGTGCTGCGTGAAGACCTGAAGATGACCGGCACGAAATACGGTTGCGGCATCTCGGCATGCGGAGCGTGCACTGTGCACCTGGCGGGAGTCGCGACTCGTTCGTGTGTGGTTCCGGTTTCGCTGGTCGGTGACCGGCCGATCGTGACCATCGAGGGCGTCGGAGAAGACCGCGTGGGCCGCGCCGTTCAAGACGCCTGGGTGGCCGAGGACGTCGTGCAGTGCGGCTACTGCCAAAGCGGTCAGATCATGAGCGCCGTGGCGTTGCTCAAGAGCCGCCGGAAACCCACTGACGAGGACATCGAGGAATCGATGGGTGGAAACATTTGCCGCTGCGGCACGTATGTTCGCATCCGCAAAGCGATCAAGACCGCTGCACAGCAGCTCGCGTAAAGGAGAACACCATGTCCGTGACCACCATGTTGAGTTCGGAATCAGGTCTCAGCCGCAGAAGTTTCCTGCGCGTCTCGGCGACGGCTGCCGGCGGGTTGATCATCGCTCTCTATCTCGATTTCCCAGTACACGCCCAGGCTCCGCAAGCGAAGACGTATCCTCCGGATGCCTTCGTTCACATTCAGCGAGACGGCAAGATTGTGATTCAGGTGAATCGCCTCGAGTTTGGCCAGGGAGTTCAGACCTCCCTCCCGATGGTGTTGGCGGATGAGATGGACGCCGACTGGACGCAAGTCGTGGCCGAACTCGCCCCGGCGGGCGACGTCTATAAGGATCCCGTATTTGGGGTCCAAATGGTTGGTGGCTCGGGCTCTATCGCGCATTCTTTTCAGCAGTATCGCGAACTGGGCGCAAAAACTCGCGTCATGCTGGTTGCTGCTGCCGCGCAACAATGGAAGGTATCGGGCGCTCAATGCCGGACTGAGGCCAGTGTTGTGTACGGTCCCGGCGGCCAATCTGCGACATATGGCGAACTCGCCGATGCCGCAGCCCACGTGCCTGTGCCAGAAAACGTACCGCTCAAAAAAGCATCCGAGTTTAAGCTGATTGGCAAGGATACGCGACGGCTCGACAGCCGTCCGAAGTGCGATGGCTCCCTGAAGTTCGGCCTCGACCTCGACCTGCCCGGAATGAAGGTTGCAGTTGTGGCGCACCCTCCTATTTTCGGTGGAAGACCCAAATCAATTGATGACAAAGCGGCGCGGGGCATTCCCGGTGTGACCGATGTGTTCGAAATCCCTACCATCAGCAAGGGAACCGCGGTAGTCGTTGTAGCGGATAAGTTCTGGACCGCCAAGCAGGCACGCGATCGGCTTTCCATCGATTGGGATTTCTCTCGAATCGAGCCGGCCGACACTGAGCAACTGCGGGCGAAATATAAAGACTTAGCCGCCACTCCGGGCAATGTTGCCGTAACTCGCGGCGACCTCAGCGTACTGGATGGCGTCAGCGCCGCCAACCGGATCGAGGCGGAATATGAATTTCCCTACCTCGCTCACACTCCGATGGAGCCGTTAAACACCACCATCCGGTTTGATGGTGATCGCGCTGAGGTTTGGGCCGGTTCCCAATTTCAAACCGTCGATCAAATGGCCATCGCTGAAACCCTCGGCCTGAAGCCGGAACAGGTTACCTTTCACACCGAGATGGCCGGCGGCGGATTCGGCAGAAGAGCGACGCCTGATTCTCATGTGCAGCGCGAAGCGGCTTCCATCGCCAAGCGCTACAAAGGCATTCCTGTAAAGCTCATCTGGACCCGCGAAGACGACGTGCAAGGCGGCTACTATCGTCCCATGTTCGCGCACCGGATCGAAATTGGGATTGGAGCGGATGGCATGCCTTTGGCATGGAGACATGTGATCGTAGGACAATCGCTCGTGGCGGGCACACCGTTTGCTGCCATGCTAATAAAGAATGGAGTCGACGAAACTGCGGTCGAGGGCGCCTCCGACAATCCTTACGAAATCCCGAACTTCACAGTCACAGCGCATCATCCCACACCGAACGTGCCGGTACTGTGGTGGCGTTCTGTCGGACACACCCACACTGCTTTCGTGATGGAAACTCTGGTCGATGAGCTCGCGACTCATGTGAAAACGGATCCGATCGCCTATCGCCGGAAGCTGCTGAAACCGGAGGAAAAAAGAATGCGCGGAGTGCTCGATCTGATGGACGAAAAAAGCGCTTCGTGGCGGAATCACGTGCCGGAGGGCCACGCCGCCGGAGTTGCGTGCCATGAGTGTTTCGGGACCAATGTTGCTTGTGCCGTGGATGTCTCGATCGAAAACAAGCGGCCGAAGATCCATCGTGTAACGGTGGCGGTCGACTGCGGTACGGCGGTGAATCCGTTGACGATCGAGAGCCAGTTTCAGGCTGGTGTGAGCTTCGGCGTATCGCAATTGATGGCGAAAGGTGCGATAACTTTCAAAGGCGGCCATGCGGGGCAGAACAACTTCGACGGCTACACTCCTCCCTACATAATCGACGCGCCGGTTGCCGTCGACGTTCATATCGTTCCGAGTACGGAAGGACCCTCAGGATGCGGCGAACCGCCGGTCCCGGTCATTTCTCCCGCCGTGGTGAATGCATTGTTTCGCCTGACCGGCAAACGGTACCGTACTCTGCCGTTGCTGAGTCTCTAATCTCAGCAATGATGTTTGCATGTATCGTGACGGAGTTGTTTGTGGGCGGCTGGCGCGAGTGCTGACGGAAAATTCGGAAACGATCAGGGTTGAGATCGGTACTTGGCCATGCTTCTGTATAGCAACACGAGTATGCCAACCGGCGATAAATATCTATAACAGGTGGACCCTGCGAATGGGGGCAGCGACGAATAAAAGCGGCACAACCTTGCGCTCATGCTGCAAATAGTTTCCGTTTCTCGGCAACTCTTTTCTCGAATCAAAGTTGTTCGCTAAAACGCAAGAATCTCGTTGAATAACGGGCCCTCTTCGTGATACCTTGCGCTCCCGTTGTGATTTGTATCAAGGAAGTAAATCTAAAAAACAGGTCCAGAAAATAAGGGAGAAACCTATCCATGAGGGGATTTACGAAGTTGACTTTTGCCTTGGCTTTGGTCACGCTCTGCGCAGCCAGCACATTTGCGACGACCAAGTACGTGGTTGACAATGATGACAATCCAACCGCCAACAGCGCTACTTTCTACACTGTCGGCACGAACGGTAAACTGACCCTTAAAAAGACCGTACCCACGGGGGGCACGGGATTGGGGGGTGGATATTTCGCAGATGCCAGGATTAACGTATCGCATAGCAAGACGCTACCGTGCGTCTACGTCTCCAATGCCTCTTCCAACAACGTTTCTGCAATCAATGAAGAAACATTGAAGAGGACTGGACCGTTCAAAGCCGGCACCAACGATAGTGGCGCCGCGGGCGGCATTACTGTGGTCTCAACCACGAAATATGTTTACGCGGGCTTCAGCGGTGCGACGGCCGGAGCTGGCCAAGGCACCATCGCGACCTACCAAGAGGAAGCGGGCTGCAAACTGAAGTATCTGAAATCGATTTCCGCAAAGGGCTTGGGCGAAGGCACTTTCGGCATCGGGCAACCGACCGGCATGGCTATTACACCGGATGGCACAACGATGGTCGTCGGTTACGATGACGGCTCGATCGAGTCATTCAACGTTTCTGCGGGCGTACCGAAGCCGATCGGAAAAGCAGTGAACACCACCGGCTTCGCAAGCGGCGATTATCCGGGCAGCGTCGACATCACCAAGGACGGGAAGTATGCGATCTTCGGTGACATTCCGACCACCACCAGTTCCGGATCCATCGTGGAGGTTGGTGTAATCGCGACTCTGAAGAACGGGAAAACGAAGGTTTACGGTCCCATCCAGACGGGCTTCAATTCTAACTTCATTACACTGAGCCCCGACGAGTCGCTGCTATACATCAGTAACAACCAGGGCGGCACCATAACCGCGGCGGCGTTCAACAAGACCACGGGCGTAGTCTCCACAACCAAGTCTTGCATGTCCGCTGTGTTGACCGATTTCGGTACCGACTGGTTCTACGCGGGCGGCCTTACCACGGAAAACACCCAGACTGGTAACGGCACGGCAGTATATGTTGCCGAGCTTGGGTTCCCCGGAGAAGAAGGGGCGTCGAGCATTGGCCAAGTGAACGTGAAGTCTACTACTTCCGGTTGCACCTTGACCGAAGCGAAAGGCTCACCTTATGCGAACCCCACCGGTTTCGTATTTTCGGTTGGGTCATATCCTCCTCGCCCGTTCTAACAGTAGGATCTCAGACGAACGAATTTGGGGCACGGCCACTCGGCCGTGCCCTTTTGTACTAAGCTATGAACGAGTCCTCCCTTACGCTCGCTCCAACTCGTGGCCCAACAGGAACGGTCAGGGCCGGGATGGTGACAAGGGGTCCGGCTTCGAATCGGCATCGGGCTTGCACGGGCACTTCGCCAGCTGATCGTTCGAACGCCAGACGCCTCCCATTTGAAGCCGCATGGCGAGTTCGTCGTAGTCGTCCCAGATCTCTGAAATCTTGCCGTCGCGGATCTGAAACATGAGCATCTCAACCGCGTGGATTGTTCGCGGGGCGGCCTCCGGTGCTGCGGTATCCGCAAACAGACGCTCCTTGTAAGATCCGCTGAAGGTCAACCGCATGGCCACTCGATCCCCTTGCACGATCGTATCTTCAATTCTGAAATTAAGATCGGGCATCGACTTGCGCCACGACATAATCACTTTTGCCAAGGTGCCAGTATCGAGAAACCTTCTTTGCCCGTGAAAAGTTATGAAGACCGGGTGCGTGAACATGGTCGTCACCGCCTTAAGATTCCCACTGTTCCACATTTCGATATACCTTCTCGGCATCGCATCCATCGGCTCGCTCTCGGCGGGACTACTCTCGGAGAGCGAACTCGCGGATTGGGACGGAACTGTTTCCTTGATTGGTCCCGAAGATCCCGTCGTAGTTTGCCGCGGCTTAGGTTGAGGTACAGCCGCCGAAGAAGGCTGCGCTCCATCCTGTGCCACCGCAAAGGACTGCCAGAGCATTGCCAACGCAAGAACTGCAAGTGCGAGTTTCGCCAATTTCACTTTTAAGAAGCCTCCTCATACCGAATGAGAATATCTCAGTTTTCGCTCTTTTTCTCTGCGGGAGAAACCTTTTGCGCCAGTTCCGACGGGTAGCTACGTTGAAAGCGACGAGGTTTCCCAGCGTCGCCAAGTACGTCGAGTGGCATGTTCTCAGAGAAGAATTAGTGGCTGGTGCTCGATGGCCACTGTTGGACCTAGTTTCGTCGATGATTGCTCATGTCAGTTCGCGCTCCAGCTCTGGTCAATGGAAGCGAAATATCGAGTTCCTGAATTACTTCGACCACGGCGGCACAACCCCTGTCATCCTCGCGTACGCAACCAGTTGGCCCATGTGCTCATTGTTATGAACGATGATTCGCAAGTAGACGTTGTCCACTGTCGTGTCTGTATCGAAGAATTTCGTTTTTCGCTGCAGATCCGCGGGTGTTTCAGCGGCGCGAGCCTCTTTCACCGCCTCCAACGAGCGCTTCAGCCAGCGAATCACCTCGGCCTTCGAAGTCACCGCCGTTCCCATATCATCCTTAAGGTCATTGGGCATCTTAACCCCGATCGAGTTCAGCATCAGGAAATTTGCCCGCACGATGTGCATATACACTTCGCTGGTGGAGCGGACTCCGCTCGCCGGACGCCACGCGAATTTTTCGGGCGGCGTCGCTTCGGCCAGAGAGATTAATTGCTCGGACACGTGATTCCATTCGCCCTCGTATCCCTGAAACAAATCGGGCGCTTCGTGAGCGAACGACATCGCAGCGTTTATTAATAACCACAGCAACGCGGTTCCTACCAACTTCGTTTTCACAGGCGCATTTCCTCCCACGCGATCATTTCTCTTCCGCTGCTGATTGCGAGCAAGCGTCAGCCGGCAATTCAGACTGACCTCAGCCCGTTTAGACGCCTGTCCGCGGCAAAAGTTAGAGGGATCGGGAGCATTTCTGTACTGTGGTCACAGTTCGGTAAAGATCAGAGGAGTATTTGCCTTGGGGGCCAAGACGTTCTTCGTCGGAAGCGAGAGTGGAACAGGGTCCTGATTTGGAGATGGGTAGTTGCAAAGAAGAACGGGTCCTGTTGGTGGATGATGAACCATGGGTGCTCAGCCTGCGACGTTCCGACCCCAAGGAACTTGTCGCTGATCTGGCAGAGGGGCCCGAAGCAGGCCTTGAGAAATTGAGAAATGACGGGCCCTGTCCAGTTGTGGTCTCGGATATGCGCATGCCTGGTATGGGCCGGGCGGAGTTGCTAGCAACCGTTCGCTCCGTTTCACCCGATTCCATCCGCGTAATGATGACAGGTCACAACGACATGGAAGCATTGCCAGAGCTGTGAACGAAGGAATAATTTTCCGCTTTCTCACCAAGCCCGTGACTACGAAGAAATTCCTGTTCACCCTGCGTGCATACGTCGTACAGTACCCACGCCGCACGCGTCGAGAAAGAGCAGTTGAATGAATTGAGTTTTCTGGCGCAACGTGCGGTTCCCTGCAGTTATTCCCCAGAGCAAAGCGTGTTCGGTGAAGGTGAGCCTTGCTCTTGGCTCCGCTAGCGGTTGCTATTGCGGGCGTTGCTTTTCAGCGCCTCGCCCGTGGCTGCGCCGTGCAACTTCACTTCTACCTTCTCTTCTTCTTCCAGTGTATCGTAATACTGCTTCAGAATCGCGATCACCTCGGGTTTGGAGAACTCCGCTGGAACCGGTTTGCCTTCGCTCATCAGTTTGCGAAGCAGTGAACCGGACAGCAGAAGTCTGGCGCCGCCCTTGTAGTTGCCATTGTCGTCAATCACCGCTGTGCTCTCGTGAGGACAGGTTTTCATCGAAGCCATGCGCCCGCACTCATAGCAGTAGAAGGTCCAGTCCATGCAAAGCGGCTGGATGGCCAGCGCGCCCGGCGGGATTTCGTTGAAGATCTTCTGCGAGTCAAAAGGTCCGTAATAATCGCCCACTCCTGCGTGGTCGCGTCCTACGATTAGGTGCGAACAACCGTAGTTCTCGCGGAAAGTGGCGTGCAGCAAGGCTTCGCGCGGGCCCGCATAGCGCATCTCCATCGGGTGGCCGCCTTGGATTACGCGTTCCTTGCGGAAGTACTTATTCACCAGCGCGTCGATTGCTTTCACGCGGACATCGGCCGGAATGTCGCCGGGCTTGAGTTTGCCCAGGGTCTGATGCACGTAAACTCCGTCGCAGACCTCGATCGCAATCCAGGCCAGATAAGCGTGCGAGTTGTGCATCGGGTTACGGAGTTGCAGAACCGCCACCGTGCTCCACCCGCGTTCGGCAAAAAGCCTGCGGGCTTCCGCAGGACGCTGATAAATTCCTTTGAACTCCTCGGGAAAAAATGACTCGGACAGCACTTTCACCGGCCCGGCCAGATTCACCGGCCCTTGTTTCATGACCTTCTGCACGCCCGGATGCTTCGGGTCGTTGGTGCGGAACACCTGCTTGCACTCATGCTGCTTATCGATGGTGTACTTCTCGTTCACTTTCATGGTGCCGACAAGCGCGTCGGTGGCTGCGTCCCACAGGGCCACTTCTTCGCCTTGGCGGATGGATTTCGCCAGAGCCTCGTCCGCCGAAACCGTGATCGGGATGGGCCAGAACAGACCGTTCTTACTGGGCAGCTTGAAGTCGTCGCAGCAGCTTTTCCAGTCGTCCTTGCCCATGAATCCATCGAGCGGAGTGAAAGCGCCGATACCCATCATGATCAGATCGCTGGTTTCGCGGCTGGTCAGCAGAACCTTCTTTAACCCCTCGGCTTTCACGGTCTCTTCGCGATTGGCTTGGCCTTCCAGCAAGAGCGGCTTCAGTTCAGAACTGCCGTGCGGTGAAAGGAGTTTGCTCATACGTCAGGCCCTGGTTCTCTTTGGAAGTAATCAAGCGTGTCGTGCGAAAAGCACAAAATACCCAATCTTATTCATCCTCTTGTGGTCCACGCTTCACGTGCTCGGGCGGTTTCATTCTGAACTCATGGAACATCACCTTCTCCTCTGGCGACCACTTACCCGAATACGAGACTTCTAGGAGGTAGTGTGCGGAAGGGCCATTCGAAGCGGCAACTGCCAAATGGAAAAGATAAGTCCCAGGCTCAAGCAGATGTCCGTTCGAGTAGGTCGCGACCTGAACATCGAGTGCGAGCACTCCATCGCCCGGAGCGACACCGGCTAAATCCTCACCCTGCGCTTGCTTCGTCGCGGGGTCACAGATGTGGACGAGGTCGCAATACACCGCTGGTGTATCCGCTAACAAAGTGGGTTTCGTCACTCGGTCCCTCGATGTCTTCTCGTCATCTGTGTTCGTCCATCTAAGGTTCATCGGTGTGAAGCGGAGAACCTTTTCGAGCGTGTGGCCATGCTTTCGCTCCACCCTTGCAAGAAAAACCTGAACCTCCTCAGCGGTCTCGTTCCCGTCGTTGAAAACGGCCAGACGGAAGTACCATGATTCTCCCAAGTCAACCCGGCGTCCATCTGGGAATTGTGCCCACCGCGAAACCTTATCCGCATCGGGACGCCGCACATGCGCCCGAAGCCGAAGAGCGGGACGAAACGTCCATCTTTTGACTTGCTCACCGTACAGTGCGAGGAACAAGGCAAGGAATACCGCCCCGACCGTTCCGAAGGCCGTGAGCCATTCCGCCGTGAAGAATTCACACCAGGAGATTAGATGGCAACTCATTGGCAGAATCGTATCAGGGAGCCGGCGACGCCACTGACACTATTTTTTGTCGTTTTCGGACGTGAATGGGTGGCCTTCGCTATTATCAAGAGCCGTAGTGAAACAATGAATTAGCCGATCTGGTCGACCAGCATCTCTGTACCGGCCTTGTCGTAGAACGTCATTCTCATCCTGCTTGTGTCTACAGTCCACTTCTCGATCCCGCTCTGCGCCAGGCCCCTGGACATCTCTAAGTACGCCGTCTCACGCCGCTCGTGCCGGGCGAGGTGCTCAAGGAATGCCTCGCGTTGACTGGTTTCAGCGACGACAAGCACCTCGTGCGCCGGCGGGGAAACGATCTTGTGGCCGTCTTGCCCGAAGTATTCCGAATGGCCGTCGAACAGATAGGTATCGCTCCGTTCGACACCGATCGCCTTGAGCCCCCGCACATACTCCAGGAACGTCTTCACGCTGCCGAGCCGGTCGTGGAGATCGTTAATTTGCTCGATGGTAAACATGGATTTGCGCGATGAAAAACATGAATTTGGTCGATGGTAAATATGAATGATGCGGCCTTCAATACCTATCATCATGGCCTAGGCCGGATGCATTTCGTGCGCGCCTTTTCCGCGAGAAGTGGGAACTCAGCGTCCTTTGCGAGAGATTTCTATCTGCCCAGCACCAGGTCAATCCCCGAAAAAAGCGGTCTTGCGGCCTCGATACCGATCAATCGATTCCATCCGAGAGTGGCACCTGAGGCGTTCCCAGTACTCGCCTGTCGTTTGGCGTATCCCAGTCGATGATTTTGAGTTGAGATGCAACTATCTTGTATTCGAGGCTGTAGGCCTTGAACGAAAACGAGTCAAGAAATGCGCAAAACGCCGCGATCTTGTCCCTTTCTTGCTCGAGACAGCGCATGGAATAGCCGAATTCAGATTGCAACTGCAAACGGCTGAGTGCCGATTTCTGCGCCAAGTTCTGGGGAAGGTGAACATGCTCTATTGAGTATGGCCAACCCCAGGAATATCGTGATGCCCTCACATACGGAAACGCAAAATCACCACAATAGGTCTCCAGCAGTCGAGGACTGCCTCGCCACAGTTGTTCGACTATCTGGGTCTCTCCAGTATTAGCCGCGGTGAAGACGATGCGGCCAGCTACACTGAAGACTTCAGAATCAATACGAGTACGGCAGTACCACGCTTCTACGTAGGTCTGACGGCTGTGAGCGGCTAGAAACGCAACCAGCTGTTTCAACTGAGAACTCCGTTCCAGTCTGAAGTTAGGAAGCTGACCTTGAAGATCGGCAGGCACTAACTTGACCACGTACAGGCTGCGGCGAGCTAGCCGGGAATCGTGTCGGATTTCGGAACTGATATCGCTGACCAAACGCTGAACTTTGCTTCTCGGATAACGCCGAATCTCCGCCGCCAGTTCGCCTGCGGACTGGAAACCAAAATCTACCAGCGCAAGATATTTCCTCCATTTCAGGGGTACGACCGGCATGCCGACATTCATGCGACGCGAGATTCCTCACGCATGTGGGCCACAACCAACCGCAACGCGTCCTTGTGATCGCGCATGCGCCCCTGTCGAAGAGATGACAGGAATTCGTTGCAGTAGAACTCGCGCTGCTTTTGTTTCTCCTCGGAATGAATGCGGGCAAGAGGGGTCATCAGACGTTGAGGAAGCGTTTCTAAATAACGTACGTAATCCATCGTGAAGGCATTAAAGTCGGGGGTGCGTTCGCAGCATAAAGGGTCGGTGGGATGACAAAGTGCTCTTCCAAGCCAAACCCCATATTGGAGGGTCATTCGTATTCCGGTGAAACCGAGCCGGTCGAGAGTATCACTATCACGGACACACACTGCCTCCATCGGCAGCGGAGCCGGGAACGCAAGCTCTGCTTCGTGGTAGCGAATCGTGGTTAAGAGAAGTTCCCGGACACTGACCAATTCAGGCATCTCCTCGCATAATGCCGAAGCGATCTCGAGAGATCGCTCGATGTGTCCTTCCCTACCGACGTCGGGGCGCATGCCTGCGTCATGGATGTAACAGCCGGCGCCCACGATGAGAGGGGCAGCCCCTAGTGCCGCAGCCAGCTGGAGTCCCATCGAATACACACGCATCGCGTGATCGGGACCGTGGCCATGAATTTTATTGGGCCCCCAATAGTCGGAGACCGCTTGCCAGATGCGTTGATGAACGGCGTCAACTTCAGGCGCTAGCATGGCTTTTCCAATTTGCAGCTCGTAGCGTCGCCACGGTTGAGCGAAGATTGTCGCTCAGTATGTGACGGCGCCAATCCCAAAGCGGATCGGGAATTCCGATCCGCCTGGCTATTTCAGACCTGAAGAATAGCCTTTTAAGATCAACAATTCGATCGGCAACTACGCGTTCGCCAGCGCAACTCTCGAAGTAGATATAGGCTTCATCACGAGCGGCCCACCACGACAGATCAGAGAGACTTGCAATCGAGGTCGTGTTGAAGTTCACAAGGGAGTCACGGATGTCGATTGCGGCAGGAACGATGTGCAAGTGCGCGTGTGAAACGTGGTCGGCAACATCATCGATTGACCTTGTGCCATGCTCAAGAATCACGGATGGGCCATAGTGCTCTCTTATGATTGCGCGCGTGGCATTCACAATGCCTGCAAACTCGCCCCATGCGTCAACTCCAATAGCGCCATAGCAGAGAATGTGGGCTTTGGGCACAATCATGACATGGCCAGGCACAAGGGGGCTGATATCGGGTATGACGACAAATCGGTTCGTTTCATGCAAAATGCGGGAACCGAGGTCCGCATCAACAAAGTCGGGCAGCGTGCCACTCTGGAGTTCTCGACAAAATGGGCAATTTAGCATCGGAATTTTCAGCGGCTCCGAGTTACCCGACATTTGCCGCTTCCTGATTCATCTCCGACAATAGCGGGTAACCCATTCGCGCCATCGCTTCGCCGGCGTGCTTCTCGATCCTATGCACCTGATCGGGCGTCAGTTGCGAAAGCCATCCGCGCACGGCGCCATGCCGGACCACGCGTCCTCGGATTGATGCCCGGACCGGTTCCTTGTCTTCCTTTTCTCGCATCTTCTGCACGGTATTGTTCTCGACGGCACGGATGATCTTGTCCATGTCCACCTCCGCGCCGAGAAATTTCACCATTTGGGCAAATCCCGACGCGGGGTTCCTTCGCAGGTCTTCGAACCGTAACACCATCAAGTTTTCGGTTCCGGCGATCGGCGAGTCCAGCCAGGTGAAGACGTGCCGCTGCCAGGGGCCGTAACCGTAAACGCTGCAATTCTTGGTAAATAGAAAAGAGTCAATGAACCGATCAAGGGTGCCGTGGTAGTAGTCGAGAACGGTGTAGAACGCGTATTCGGAGAGCACGACATCGCGGGGATCGCGCGTAATGTAGATCGCCTTGCGATATTCTTTCTGATAGTCCTCGTGCGTGGAGATTAAGCGGCCGCCTCCCGGTAACAATCGCAATGTCTTGGAATGTAAATCGATGATGGTGGGCATCAGCGTATTCGTCTGCCTGAACCCTGCCGGCTTGCCGGTCAGTAGCTCGAACAACACAAAGCGTGACCATGTAGTTCCCGATTTCGGATATCCGGCAAAGAACACATCGGTAGACTTGAGGCCGCGGTGACGGAGCCAATTAAGGGGCACTCTTAATCTCGTTTTCGCAAACTTTCGGCGTATCTTCCGATATGCGGACGACGGTTTTTTTCTCTTGTCGCCAGTACCAACGTCGGTTTTGTCGATCACGCTGTTTTGCTGTTCGTGCACCGTAAAACTCCTGGCGCGCTCATGAATTAGAAACTCGAAGAAAGAACGCTTGTGGTATCTAAGCGGCTCCTTTCGGTATAGCGATTGCGAGACGCTTATATTCACTCGTAAACCGTTGCAGAGGGTCCCGCAGTGGCTGGCTGCGCCAATCCCACAACTCAGGCTCACCCAACGCTTGACAGGCAATTCGCCTCAGCGTTTGGCTGGGCACGTCTTGCGATAGTTTGACAGCGTGACCTCGGAGCCCTTCCCTTTGGTAGTACAGATAGGAAATCTGATCGTCTTTGAAGCGTCGCACCTGGCTCATGGATCCCAATTCATCGAATGAGAATCTCTCGCTCAAGAGAGGGTATAAGTCTGCGGCAAGCGGCATGAGGTGCAGGTGAGCATGATCGATACACGATCCCCCTCGGTGGCAATGATTGACGGCACCATGTTCCAGTATGGTTATCGGGTGCTGGCAAAGGTTGTGCAGTTTGTCGAGGACATGGTCTCTGAAGGCTTCGAGTTCGGGAAACAGGTGCTCGGGCACATATGCATAGCTGAGAAAGTGCTCTTTGGAAATAATCAGCGTGTACCCAAAGACAAAGTGGCCCAAGGCCGCCTTGGCGTAGAAATTTTCGGATTCATCGATGATCTCGTCCTCTGGATTAGAGGGATGAGACATCTCTGGTATAGAACAAAACAGACAATCCATCCGCCATCTCCTTCTTGACCGGGAAAAAATTGGTCGAGCAGGGCCCCAAAGACGGTTTCCCGTCGAATGTCATCTTGCCGTTGTCACAGACGTCAGAACAGTAGCCGCGCTTGTTATCTGCGGCATTGATTCCAGTGGCGCCCGCTTGCAAGGCGGCACCTATCTTGTTCGCTTCCCGCTGGTTTGTCAATCGTGCAGAGGGTTGCAGTTTCCGCCGCATCAGGCTCAACACCCGATTCGGGCATAGACATGTCCTTTTGAACTAGGGGATTAACGGCAGAAGCCACAACCGCAGGTCAGCGCCTGCTAATAATGTTCTATGTGTGCTGATGCACCCGCTTGACTCGAACAAAGAACAGCCCACTCAGAGATGCCCAATGAAGCCAATTCGTACGTTTAAGGTTCGCCCTGCATTGCCGCCAGCCTTACAACCCCTGTTAGGAATTGCATACAACCTGCGCTGGAGCTGGGACCATGGCGCTGTCGAGGTATTTCGAAGGCTAGACCGCGATCTTTGGGAAACGTCTGGTCGCAATCCCGTTCTTCTCTTGGGGACTGTGGATCAAGCCGCGCTGGAGGCGGCAGCATCCGATGATTCTTTCCTGGCGCACATGCGAGGAGTTGCCGAGGCGCTGGACCTTTATGTTTCGGGCGAGGGTAGCTGGTACAAGCGAGAGCACAGTAATGACGGACTACTGGCTGCATATTTTTCCGCCGAGTTCGGCATTACTGAGTGCTTGTCGATCTTCGCCGGAGGACTTGGAATACTGGCGGGGGATCACCTCAAGGCGGCCAGCGACTTGGGATTGCCGTTGGTCGGGGTGGGATTGCTCTACCAGCAAGGATACTTCCGGCAATTCCTCAATGGCGCCGGCTGGCAGCAGGAAGCTTACGAAGACAATGACTTCCACACCTTGCCCATCCGACTGCTGCCGGACGTAAGCGTTGAAGTCAACTTTCCTCATGGACCCGTGGCCGCGCAAGTCTGGTCGGTGAATGTCGGACGGTTAAAGCTCTTTCTTTTGGATACCAACATTACGCAGAACAACTCTGAAGATCGGAAGGTCACCTACCAACTGTACGGAGGGGATCTGGAAATGCGTCTCAAACAAGAGATTCTTCTCGGCATTGGAGGTTATCGAACGCTCGAGGCGATTGGGCTGGATCCCACGGTTTATCACATGAATGAGGGGCACTCGGCCTTCCTCGGGCTGGAACGCGTAGTTCGCCTCATGGAGACACGAAAGCTCTCATTCCGGGAAGCAAAAGTCCTCGCCTCTGCGAGCCTCATGTTCACGACCCACACCCCGGTCGCTGCGGGCCATGATTATTTTTCAGCCGAGCTGATTGAACGTTATTTCAAAGCTTATATTCAGCGCCTTGGTATCAGCTCTTCGGAGTTCCTGGGTCTTGGGCGCCAGAATCAGGCAAATGACCAGGAGGATTTTTGCATGACCGTGCTGGCGCTGCGTCTCGCTTGCTTTAGCAATGGCGTAAGTAAGCTGCACGGGGAAGTCTCGAGGCGCATGTGGAACAATCTTTGGCCAGGGGTTCCAGAGGCAGAGGTCCCCATTCGGCATGTGACCAACGGAGTTCACTTTCGTAGCTGGGTCTCATTTGAAATGAACCAGCTCTATGACCGTTATCTGGGACCGAAGTGGCGAGAAGAACCTGCGGACACGGCGCTATGGGGACGCGCCCAATCCATTCCGGCGGGAGAGTTGTGGAGAACGCACGAACGTCGCAGAGAGCGGCTCGTCGCTCACACGCGGCAACGGCTGCGGGCACAGCTTTTCAGTCGAGGCGCCGCCAAGGCCGCCATCGATGAAGCGGACGAAGTGCTTAGCCCAGATGCTCTGACGATTGGTTTTGCACGCCGCTTTGCATCGTATAAGCGCGCCAATCTCTTGATTCGTAATCCTGAGCGTCTGGCCCGCATTTTGAACAACTCGGAGCGTCCGGTCCAGATTATCTACGCCGGCAAAGCTCATCCCCACGATGACACCGGCAAACAGCTGATACGGGCAATCATCGAGCTGGCCAGGTGCCCAGAGTTCCGCAGAAAGATCGTTTTCCTGGAGAACTACGACGTCGCCACCGCGCGATACATGGTTCAGGGCTGCGACGTCTGGTTGAATACGCCGGTTCGTCCATTTGAGGCTAGCGGAACCAGCGGAATGAAAGCCCAGGCCAACGGCGTCCTCAATCTCAGCACGCTCGACGGATGGTGGGATGAGGCATGGGAACTCGGCATCCGACACAACGCCGAAATTGGTTGGGCCATTGGCAGGGGTGAAACCTACAGCGACTCGTCACGTCAGGACGACGTGGAATCGGAGGCGTTGTATGGCCTTCTCGAGGGCGAAATTGTGCCCGCCTTTTATGAACGTCGCGCCGATGGCTTACCTCGGAATTGGATTTCCAGAATGAAGGCGTCGATCGCCGTGTTGTGTCCCGAGTTCAATATGCATCGCATGATCAAGCAATACACCAACGAATACTATCTGGTGGCTCACAACCGATGTCTCGACCTAAGCGCGGAAGGTGGGTCCAAGGCGAAAGCCTTTACGGGATGGCTGGACAGGGTCGAGGCTGCGTGGCCTCGTCTGCGTGTCGAGTCGGTGGAGGACAGCGTTCTCGAGGTTGATTTAGGAGGGCAAGTCAACCTGTCAGCCCGCATATTTCTGGATTCGCTGACGCCCGACGACGTTGTGGTCGAGAGCATGATAGGGCGAGTCAATGCAGACGGTGAATTGACCGATCTTGCCGCGACTCCGATGCAGGCAGGCGAGCAAAGCTTCCCTGGCAATTACCTCTTCCAGTGTGCAGTTCGGCCGAAGGCTCGGAGTGGATTGTATGGCTACGCCATACGAGTCTTGCCGAGACATCCCTCCGCGCTTAGCTCGTTTTTGCCGGGCCTGATTCTGTGGGCGAGACATTGCCCTTCATAGCGCCCCTGATTTTGCAGCGATATCAGAAAGACAAAACGCCTTGCGAACCATGTTATCTGGCGGCTACCAACGGCCAGCGTGAGAGCCGCCATCCACATGGAGAATCTCGCCGGTCACTTGACCCGCCCGTGCCAGATAGAGAACAGCCTCGACAATGTCTTTTACCTCCACGATTTTCCCCATTGGCTGGAATGTCTTGAGAAATTCCTTGGAATCATCCTTGTGCATTGGTGAGTCCACGACGCCAGGGGCTACAGCGTTGAAGCGGATACCATCTTTTGCGTACTCGATGGCGAGACTCCGCGTGACAGCGTTCAAGCCTCCCTTCGTAATCATCGAAGCCGAGGCCTTTTCACTGGCTACTGGCTGATCCACCAGCGACGCAGTGATGGTCACAACATTCCCCGAGTTTTGTTTCAGCATCTGTTTCACCGTGAGCTGGGTGATGTAGAGGAATCCCAGCAGGTTGGTTGAGAACAGATCAGTGAAGTCCTCGGTAGTAAAATCGGTGAAAGGCTTGGTGCGGAGGATTCCGGCGTTATTCACCAGAACATCGATGGTTCCGAAGTGGTTGATCGCAGCTTCGACAGTTTTCGCGGCGGTCTCCGGCTTACCGATATCGCCCTCGACAAGAACCAGGTTGGGCGAAGCAGTCAACGATTGGATGTTCAGAGAGGTTGCAACGACGGTATAAGCTTCCCTCAGGAAAGCCTCGACCAAACCGGCGCCAATCCCCTGAGACGCTCCAGTGACGATTGCTGTTTTCTTGTCTGCCATACCCATTCCTTTGGTTGCGCTGCATAGGGAGCTTTGTTCTGAATTCCTGTGTCCGCGGGCGTGAGATATGACGCGGCAATATTTCGCGTTTACCTCTTACAGTTACCGCATAAACATTTGTTCGGAGCTATTCCGGATTTCGTGTTTGTAGATCACTCTGATTCCATGATCGTCGTTCTGAATCGTCATGTAGCGACAGCACGATGAGCACAACCAAGCAAATTCACGCGACCTGCTGGCAAATTTGGCGCCGGCCGAAACTTCGCGTCCACCTGACGACCCTTTGGATTCGATGAGGTACAGCTTCCCTTCGTGGAGATAGCGAAATGGATTCGAACAAGCCGGACTCGCGCACTTAGACAGCATAAAATCTCCCAGCTTTGATTGACAGACCAGGGCCGTCCTTGCAGTGATTGCGACACAAAATCTTCATTTCTCGGCGTGGCGTCTCCTTCATTGAGCCAGAAGGGTGGAGACGAATCTTACAGGACGAAGGTATCGATCGATCTCTTTGCATCGCCTCACCGATCTCTACGCCACTTTTGGCTCTCGAATGAGTAGCGCCGCCATGCGCTGATTTCTGACAACTGCTCGCCTTCGCTTGGGTACAAGCATCAACTGCACAGCTCGGGTTAGCTTGCGGCGCGCTCGATGCGCCCTCGCTTTTACGGTGCCGACAGGAACTTCCAAGATCCGTGCAGCTTCTTTGGCCGATAGTTCCTGGACATCGCACAGATGAACGACTTCTTTGTAGAGCGGTCGCAATCGGCCGATCGCCTGGCCAAGTACGGCCCGAACCTCCTTTGCCGAGCACTCCTGCTCGGGGTTCGGTCGCGATTCGACTACGTGAAACTGCGCTGGCCTATCGTCGCCTTCGCTGATTTGATCGAGCGACATTTCGTATTTATGCCGACTGGCGCGCAAGCGCATCAAGGCGGCGTTGGTGGCAATGCGATGCAACCAGGAGGAGAATCTTGAGCGCCCCTGGAACGTATTCAGGTGACGGAAGGCCTCGAGCAATGCAATTTGGACTACGTCTTCCGCGTCTTCCTGATTGCGAAGGATCCGTCGGGCAAGACGGAGGATCGTCTCCCTGTGTGGCATTACCAGACTCTCGAAGGCTGCCGCATCGCCACCCTTTGCGCAAGCCAAAAGTCTTTGTTCTGCGAGTTCGACGAATGCGGATTGGCAAGTGTTTACATCGAAGCTTTGGCCCACTGGCTCGACTGACATTATGTTGCACCTCATTTCGTTTGTGTCTCAAGTTTCTGACTACCTTGAGCGGCATTATTATGGAGACGATTGGTTTCGGATCGAATCCACAATTGTGATTAGGCCAGAAGTGGGGAGACGAATCTATTGGACGATGGTATCGGTCGATACCTTCGCACTAGTTGGCGCGACGGTGCGTGTTGTCGATGCGTCCCTTGCAATGTCAAAGCGCAGTTTCCTGAATTTGCGACAGATCTGAGTTTGGGTGCAAGATAGACGACGTATGCTTGGCGAAATTCCGCTAGTCGCCTTCGGCACCAATGCCCGCCGTCGGCTCATTGGCGATCCTCGTTCCCGGTTGGTGCTGGCTAACATGAAATCAATGTGGTTTCGTTTCGCCGGTCGCAGTGTGGAAGCGTTTCAGGCACTCCCGCCCATCCGCAGCACAGTTTTCATGACTTTAAGGAAGCGCATCAATCAGAATTGGGACCAGGTTCTTCTCCTGATCTTATGTGCCGTGATGGGTGGTTGCCAAGAGCGACGAAACCCGGCGACTCCAGGCATCGAATTCACGAAGATCCCGCCGGCGGCGCAAGGCGGCCGCGAGAGAGTTGATACCGTCGCCGGGCGCGTGGTTGGTGCTCGCGCTGGGCAACAGATTGTTGTGTATGCGAGGAGTGGACCATGGTGGGTACAGCCGTGGCCTGACAAACCACTCATTCCGATTCAGTCAGACTCCACGTGGACCACTCCAACTCACCTCGGGTTTGAGTACGCCGCGCTTCTAGTCGACCCTGGCTATCATCCGCCGCCTACGATGGATGTTGGGATGAGAAGGGAGCCTTACATCTTCGCATCAAGAAAACGCCGTCCACGCACTGTCGGCCCCGTATGGATTGTTCAGCCCCCCGCGATCGCTCGCAATTGTGCGGACTTTCCAATCATATCCGCTGAACTGAAGCGGCTTCGTCGGCGCAAGTTCCGTGGTTCCGGTGCCCTTGACGATCATGACCGAGACCACAGAACCGCCGGGCGTCGGAGCCGGAAGGCAGGTGGTCCTGCGCCGAAGTAGTCCTCCTAGATAAGGGCCGGATTTCGGCACCGGCGAACGGATTGCCCGCCAAGAAGATTAACTGTCTGCTGGCGCTGGAAAATCAGGAGCTGTGGATCGGGACCGACAGAGGAGTTGCGCGCTGGAATGGAAAAGAGGTTACGCAGACGGGTGTGCCCTCCTTGCTCAAGCACGTCCGCATTCTTGCGATGATACGAGATCGGGACTCGAACATCTGGCTGGGAACAGATGCAGGGCTCTTACGGTACAACAGCAACGGAGTTTCGACTGAAGAGCGCCCGCTCCAGTCCCACGCGGGAGTGGCGGCACTTCTTGAAGATCGGGAGGGAAATCTATGGACGGGCGGTGCCACCGGGGTGGAGCGTCTGCGTGACAGTGCCTTCGTGACGTATACGACAGTCGACGGTCTTCCTTCGGACAGAAATGGTCCGGTCTACGTCGACGCAGAAGGGCGCACTTGGTTCACTCCCTTGGAGGGAGGACTGTACTGGCTGAAAGATGGGAAGAGCAGAAGCGTGACCGAAGCCGGGCTCGCCCGGGACGTGGTCTATTCGATCTCGGGCCGCGATCACGAACTGTGGATCGGTAGACAACGAGGTGGGCTGACGGTGTTGAGCGACAACGGTCGCTCCTTCACGTCCAAGACCTATACGCAAGCGGAAGGACTTGCTCAGAACAGCGTCTATGCCGTTCATCAGAGTCGTGATGGAACGGTGTGGGCGGGGACTCTTAGTGGGGGAGTGAGCGAGTTCAAAGGTGGTCACTTCACGAACTACACCACTGCCAATGGCATTTCATCGGACGCGGTGACTTCTATTGCGGAAAGTGCTGACGAGACGATGTGGTTTGCCACGCCAAACGGTCTGAACCGGCTGTCGAAAAGCGAGTGGCGCACTTTCACGGTCAGTGACGGTTTACCCTCCGCCAATTTGAACTGCTTATTGGCAGATTCGGAGGGAATAGTCTGGATCGGCAGCGCCGCCGGTCTCGCCTACGTTGCTTCTGATCGTGTTCACATCCCACGCGACGCGCCCGAGGTACTACGGGAACAGGTATTCGGAATTGCAGAAGACAGAAGTGGCGGGATCTGGATCGCAACCTCCAATCACGTGCTTCGCCTGAACCGGGACAAGTTGCTCGGCACGGGAACGAGCGACAGCGATGTGCGCGAATACGGGCTCGCCGACGGACTGAAAGGGATTGAAGGCGTAAAGCGAGATCGCTCCGTTTTTGCCGACGCTGGGGGTCAGATTTGGTTTTCGATGAATCGTGGCCTTTCCGTCGTGGACCCGAGTCGTAGCACTAACAATTCCGCGCCAGCGCTGGTTCAACTCGAGGCCGTTTCCGCGGACGGTAATCCGATCGGCGTACGCGACCCGATCCGCATTTCGTCGGCTCGGCAGAGAATCACATTTAATTACATAGGGTTGAGTCTCTCCAATTCCGAGCGGGTCCGATACCGCTATCGGCTGGACGGATTCGACCGCGACTGGAGTGAGCCGGTTACGACTCGAACGGCCATCTACACCAATCTCAGCCCGGGCTCGTACCAGTTCCGGGTGGTGGCCAGCAACAGCGACGGCGTCTGGAATGGTGCCGAAGCGACTTTGCCCCTCGAAGTCGACCCTCTGTGGTGGCAAACATGGTGGTTTCGTATCTCAGTCCTCCTCATAGGAGGGATCGTGATTCTGGCCTTCTATCGTTCAAGGTTGGACCGGTTGGCTCGGCAATACAATATGCGACTGGAAGAGCGGATTGGCGAACGGACACGCATCGCTCAGGATTTGCACGATACGCTTTTGCAGGGTGTACTCAGCGCCTCGATGCAGCTTCATGTGGCCGACGATCAGTTGTCCTCGGATTCGCCAGCGAAACCTACAGTAACCCGCGTTCTCGAAGTCATGGGACAGGTGATTGACGACGGCCGGAATACGCTTCGCGGGCTCCGATCGTCCACCAGAGACTCGGATAATCTCGAACAGGCATTCTCCCGGATTCCGCGAGAGCTCGGCGTCCCCCAGCCGATCGATTTTCGCGTGATTGTCGAAGGCCGGGCGCGGCCCCTACATCCAGCCGTTCGCGATGAGATCTATCGTATCGGCCACGAAGCGCTGGTCAATGCCTTCCATCACTCGCGGGCGAGCGGGATCGAAGTCGAGCTAGAATATGCGGACAATCAATTGCGGGTGCTTGTCCGAGACAATGGCTGTGGAATCGATCCGCAAGTGTTGCTCACCGGGCGCGACGGACATTGGGGCTTATCGGGTATGCGAGAGCGGGCCGCAAGAATTGGAGCGACCCTCAAAGTCTGGAGTCGCACTGAAGGTGGAACAGAAGTCGACCTATCTGTCCCCGGCCGTGTTGCTTTTCAACATCCGTTATCAGGCGGCGGGCTATCGAGGTGGCTCGCACGATTGCAGAAATCGGCTGAGCGCCTCCGCAATCGGGGAGGCGACCGAGACCAGTGAACGAACATCCTCGTATTCGTGTTCTTTGTGTCGACGATCATCCTCTTCTGCGCGAGGGGATTGGCACCGTGATTAACAACCAGCCGGATATGCTGCTGGTGGCCGAGGCGTCCAACGCTCACGAAGCCATCGAACAGTTTCGCAAGCATAAACCAGACGTTACTCTTATGGATCTCCGGCTCCCCGACATGAGTGGGATCGATACAATGATCGCCATCCGCACAGAGTTTCCTGAAGCTCGCATCATCATTCTGACAACGTTTGAAGGCGACGTAGAAATTCAGCATGCTCTCGAAGCCGGGGCTCGCGCCTACATGCTCAAGAGCATGCCGCCCAAAGATATGGTCGACACCATCCGTCAAGTTCACTCAGGCAAGAAACGTATTCCGCCAGAGATCGCCCATCAACTGGCAGAGCACTACAGCGACGAATCTCTTACCGGTCGCGAAGTTGAGGTCCTCCGTCAGATCGCTGGCGGAAATCGTAACCGGGATATTGCTGAAAAACTCTTCATCACAGAAGAGACGGTGAAAGTACACATCAAGCACATCATGGAGAAACTTGGCGCGAGCGATCGCACCCAGGCGGTCGCCATCGGAGTACGGCGAGGAATTATCGAGCTCTAGGAGTACTTCCTCCGACCTAATGCGGTACCTCGAAAGTGGTACGGAAAGATTCCGATCATTAGGGATTCGTTCTGCGAGTGATGCTTCTACTCTGGGCCTGTTGTTAAGGAGTCGCAGCTGCTCAGAATGTTTTCCACGTTTCCTGATGGGTGGCCTGGCGCCGGGTTACTACTATTGCGGGCGGCCGCCGGGTCGGCACTCGTTGCCCAGGGTTTGGTCTACTTTGTGGGTTGGCACGAGTTGAGATTTTTGTCCCTTGCGGTGGCCTCTCTCACCATCGCGAGTGGAGCCTTCCTCCTGGCTGGCTACCTGACTCCGCTGGTCGGCATCGCGGGCGCTCTGTTGATCGTGGGCGCGGCATTTTCGTGGTTCCCGAGTCCCAACCCAGGCTTGTTTGACGCCAGGATAGCAGCCGCTTTGGTGACCGTGATTTCAATCGCTCTCGTTTGTCTCGGTCCCGGAGCCTTCTCACTCGATGCTCGCCTGTTCGGCCGCCGCGAAATTATCATTCCGGATAACGCGTCTTCCTCGAAATTCTGAGGCCTCTCCTGGTTTAATCCCGCTCGGCGCTGGTTGATGTGGCGTCGCCTCTTCGAACTCCGATCGTCCTATACCACAATCGTGTAATTCCCCGACCCGCCTTCTGTGGTAGCAAAAAAGCACTGCATTTCGTGATGCAGACAATTTCGTAATGCCCGAGAGTGTTAGCACAGCCGGAGAACCGTTGGGGACAGTCAGATTCCAGGGGGCAATCATGGAAGATTTTCGGGTGCGAGGTGTCGTTCTTAGCCCGTGCGTCCAAACTTTCATTGACCTGTTGCTGAATGAGGCGCCGAGGTCGACAAGGGAATCTGTGCCGGATGTATTTCGAGTGAAGAAGCTTCCGTACAACGGGCAACCAGAGACAGCTATTGAGTCCATTCAGCGCAATCGTCCATCCGAACTTTACCGTTCGCACAGGGCACCATCGTTGGCTTGGCAGAGTTCTGTGTCAGAAGATCAACGAGCACAAATTAAGGAGTGATATGAGATCAGCTGAAATAGTAGAAATTCCTGGGATAAACTCCCTAAGTTTAGCGCACGTCCTAGGCCGCGGATTGCAGTTGCAGCCCAGGTCGCATGGCACGCCGATTGTGCTCGTTGTCGATAATGAACACTCGGAACGCGAGTCGCTCGAATCGTTGATCCGCTGCGAAGGCTGGCAGCCGGCAACATTTGCGTCCGCTAAAGAATTTCTCGCCTGCCCGCGATCTCTTGTTCCGAGCTGCCTCGTACTTGACGTTTCTTTGCCGGGCCTAAATGGTCTCGACCTCCAGAAGCGTGTAGCTGTCGAACGGACAGACATGCCTATCATCTTTGTTACCGGTCTGCTCGATGTGCGTGTGGCCGTCCAGGCCATGAAGGCTGGCGCGGTCGAATTTCTGACAAAACCATTCCGCGAAGAAGTGCTGCTGAGCGCTATCCGGCAAGCCCTCGAACGTAGTCGCGTAGCTCTTGGCCTGCAGCAGCGGATGAAGGTGATATGGGACCGTTATGCGTCGCTTACTCGTCGTGAACGGCAGGTCATGGTGTTGGTCGTCTCCGGCCTGTTGAATAAGCAAGTCGGTGGGGAACTTGGCATCAGTGAGAAAACGGTGAAGGCACATCGAGGGCAAGTCATGCAAAAGATGAAAGCGGGATCTCTTGCCGACTTGGTGAACATGGCTGCGACGCTCCGCCTTGAAGATATTACAGCTCCTCATACTGGCGCGGTCTGCTGACCGTGATGCCGACGAGCGTGCAACTTTTTCATTCGAGCTGGTTACTCTGATCCTCCCTCAGAGACTGGAGCAAAGGCGCGGCAGAGTTGAAAAAACGGGAACCTCGCAACCCGGCTCAAGGTAAAAGACACTCGTAGCTGGCATAAGATGGGCTAACTCATCAACTGCCGGACATTTGAAAGGGTTCGTCTGGATCGGGCTCTCGCACTGGGATGTCGGGGTTTTCAGGACCCTCTGGCGGTTCTTGTATGGGTGGAGGCGAGGGTTCCGGTAGTTGGCGTAAGTCCATGTTCATGACGGTTAAGATGCCGGAAAGCACTCCTGCGTTCACATCTGAGCGCTAGGACTTGCAAGGAGAAACGTGCCGCGTGATCCTGCTTCACACGTGAGAAGACAACCTGCACATGCCTGTTGCTTTCATTGTGACTTCTTCTCCATCGTGTAGGTCATCGTTGTGCCGCGCTCTCGATCGGACTCCGTCACTTTCATCGTTTTCCCGTCAGGCGACACCGCCATGACAAGTCGATAATGGACCTGGCCTTCCTGTTTGTCTGTTTCAACGATGGTGTGATCATTGAGTTGCTTCAGCGAGACCGTACTGCGAACTGGATCTCCGTGGACTAGATATTCCTTCCCGTCAAACTTGGCATCATAACCTTCACCGCCTGGGTTCAAAGCCTGCAATCCGCCCGGTGTACTGCGATAAGTGACGGTAATACCGTTTTCCGAAGTAATGTTTACCTTGCGTGCTTGCCATGCTCCGGAGATTGCATTCGCGTTAGGTGGAAGTATGCCTAGTCTTACGTAAGTTTTCTCTCCGGTTATTGCTTCGCCGCTAGCAGCAGCTGAGTCTGTCACTTTCTGTACCAGAGTTTGTCCGTCCTGCGAAACGGTATCGGTCTCTGAATAAACAATCTTGCTGCCCTGTTTCTCCGTCAGTTCCATGCTGCTGTTATCAAGAACGTGGATGCTGACTGTGCTGAAATAAGGTGAACCGGCGATTGGATAGTCCTTCCCATCCGCATTGACCTTGATCTTGGGAACGCAACTCGAACACTCATAAATCCCATTCTGTAACAGGTAAACTTCCTGGCTATCGGGCAACTGAGCCATCTCCAACTTAGCGACCCACGTTCCATCAAATGGGCTTTGTGCAAGCAGCGTCGTGGGCAATAACAGCAATAGCGAAAAGAAGCTTTTCATCCGATTGTCTCCTTGGGCTCAGCAGTAAGTCGGAAACTACACTCAACGCGAATAGGAGTTGCGTTAGCGGCCATGAAAGCCGCCCCCGCCGTGAAATCCTACGCCTCCGTGGAAACCACCTCCGTGAAAGCCACCGCCGCTAGGCGAGGCTCCGAAGCCACTCGCTCCACCCGGCATTCTCGGGCCGGAGCGGAAAGCGCCGCCCGCAGATCCAGGGCCGCGATAAATGCCATTGGCGTAATTGCTGCCTCCCACGTAGTGGTTGCCAGGGCCCCAGGTATGAACGTTACTGCTGAAATGGTGATAGTAAGGTTCACGGCCATACCCATATCCGTAGCCGTAGAACGGGGCCTGATACACCCACCACGGCGAATAAAATCCCCAACCGAAGGGGCTGTAGAAAATCCCGTCCCCAGGAATAAATGTGTAGGCGCTAAACCAAGGATTCCAATACCAACCCGCGCCCCACCAGCCCGGACCCCACGGACCCCATCCGTTATTCGCATACAGAGCGGACGCGTTGACGTTCGCTTCCGCCAGGTACGCAGATCGCAGACTACTCCAGCGATACAAATCGTCTCCCTGGTATGACTTCTTATTAAACTTTTGCGCTTTCAGCGGACCGTTAGCGTCAAGGCTTACCTGACGTCCACTCTTAACAGTGACCTGTCCGCCGTTCCCTTCGATCTTCGCCTCGCCATCGAAAACTCGGAAGCCCCGTTGATCCAAGTTGAAGTCGTATAGTCCGGTTTTCAAAAGCTGCGCAGTTGAACCGCCTCCCATGATGCGAATATCGTTTTCCGGATGTATTTCCGCGACTTCGATCATGGCGTGGCCCTTATCGACTTCGACCCCCGTGTTGGTAATGCTGGTTGAGACCATCTTTACCGAACTGTTGGCGCCAACCCGCAGAAATACTCCTGGCGTCAACAGAATTTCAGCTTTCCCGTTGTCGGTGATCAATGATTGGCCCGCCTGCAACTCGGCCGTACCGATCGATTTCGAGTCGAGGGCCTGATCACCTATCGAAACTGTTCCCTCCACGTAATTGATAGTCCCTGGCACCGCAGCTTTGGAGTTCGTATCAGTAGCCCACGCGGGTACGAACAAGATCGCGGCCAGGAAGAAGCCTGTGATCGCTTTCATCCTTGGCAGCCACATATGTTTTTCTCCCCTCACTAATGTGTTTGATGAGCGGAGTCAATCAGGTGATGCACATTGAGAGAACCAATGGAGGGCTTCGAGCTGCAAAGAATCACAGTCAGGGCCCTGGCTTGCGGTTCACGCGTAATAACATTCCGCTGCCGGCGCGCACGTTCATGTCGCCGTGGTCTGACGCGAGCGTTATCTGTCCTATTGGACTGGTCCGTCCCGCATGCAGGATGGTCAGGTCCGTAAAATCGTAGACCCCACAGGCGTCAGAAGAAAAAACCCACAGCGCCTGCGGCCGATCATTGCCTTCGATGTCGCCACGGCAGGGACTACCGGGTTTAGCAGACACATGCACCAGCACCGCCATAGGTTGGTTCTCCCACAAACCGCAACCCGTTCGCGACTGGCCCACCCCCACGGTAGACCACTTCGCCGCCGATCTGATCCGTGTCCCACGCATTCTGAGACGTTCCGCGATCAGGGCCAGTGTCTGGGACTTGCGCCGCTTCGACCGCCACCATCGAAGCCAAGGCCCTTAAATTGGTGGCGATCGCGATGCGCTGCTTTGAAACCGTTATGGTGTCAAACCGGATGGATATTTGTGCGCCGTTCGTGCCGTTTGCTGTTTTGACATCGATCACGTGGCCGACAACCTTAGCGCCAGCATGAATCTTTGATCCCGTCGACAAAGGAACGTCCTGCATGACTCTTGCGGTAATGACTTGCCCGGCTTTCACCTTCCGTGAGTTCAAGGAAGAGTTCAGAGCAACGGGAAGGATGGTGCCAGCAGGAATTGTGCTTTCGGCGAATAACTCCGCCGCAAACATGATCAGACAGATACACCATATGCGTTTCATGGAAATCACCTCTCAAATTATGTCATCGTCTACCGCCTCATGCAGAATTTACGATGGTTCCACATCAAAGCCCCACGCGGTCAAGAGATCGATGGGTACGTACTTTTGTCCTCGGTTAGTGCGTACCCACTCTTTAAGTTCCTCCGAGCTTTCATATTGTGCCGGAGAGAGACCCATATGCTCCACCAACTCATCAAACGATGCCGCTCGCCGGCGCGGTGCCGGCACGATGCCTTTGGAACCCCAGCTTCGTTGGACAAATCTTTTCTTGCTCAAGTCGATATCCTCTCCGGCAAAACATGTCGCGCGTCCCGTCGATCGGAGCGTGAAACTACGCTGCCAATCCCGATCAGGACGCTAATTGCAGTTGGGGACCGGCGATATGTCGTCCTCCGAACTGCACTCGTGCCTTCGCAAAACCTGTGTGTGCGACAAGATCCAGACGCCATCGCCGTTCGCCACATAGATCAAATTGCGGGCGTTATCCGACACCACGCTGGTGACTCCGTCGAAGGTCTGAACCGTCCGCACATGCGCCGGATCGCTGGTGTCGAGCACATGGAGCGACTCGGTCGCACTCCCACCTCCTCCGCGAGTCCCCTCTGCGCTTCCGGCCAGGTGGGAATCGCCGGCGTTCACAGGGTTCTCAGGATTTTCGGCAATCGCGAGTCCGGATCCAACCATGGTTAACTTTTCCTGGGCCACGTAATTGACGGTCTTGGGCTTCGCTGCTTTGGTTACATCGAAAACCGTAAAGCCTCGCTGGGAAGGCTGCTGTACGTACAAGTATTGTTTTCTGCCTTCCTGTTGCAGGAACATCTGTTGCACTCTGCCCGACAGTGGCAGATGCGCGACTACTTTGGCTTGCAGATACGCCGGATAAAAATCACCCGTGATAGCGCTAGCGGGCGCCGCTAACAACAGCGCCCACAGCGTTAGTGCCGCGCATGCAAAGCTTTCGATCTTACAAATCGTTTTCATGGCATTCCTCCTGTTGTGATTCGGTGGATCGCACGCCGGAACTATCCCGCCTTTTTCAGCGTGATCCGCCGACCAAATGTATGCAATTGATCTTTCAACTTTTCTCCTTGCTCAAAGTCCTCTTGGCAGCGAAGGCAGTACTGGGTCCAGGGCAGAGCATCGAGCCGGCGCGGATTGATGTCGTCGCCGCAGCCCGAGCACACGCCGAATGTGCCTTGTTGAATACGATCCAAGGCTGCTTCGGTCATGCGTACGATTTGTTGTTGTCCGTCCCTTTGTTGAAACAGCGCTTCCTTCGACAGGTTTGTGGTGCAAAGATCACCCACGTCCTTGGGACAATCAGCATCCTGACTTCGGGCTTCATCTCCCAAACGATCGAGCGATCTCATGGCCTCGTTACGCCGTATTTCGAGAATGCGGCGGCAACGTAGAATTTCCAAACTATCAACCTTCTTCCGCACTTGTTCCGCTTTCATACGTCCACATCCCCAAAATCTCCAAGCCGCTCCGCATCCCGCAGATAAGCGTCGAAAAAGCGAAGCATGAATGGTGTCTGACTGCCGATGCCAGCGAATAGCAGCATCGGAACGTCTGGCCGAACCGCTTTCAGTCTGGCCCTTAGCGCGGTGCCGCTCGCATCCGGCAAGTTGTATTCCAGGAGCACTCCGTCGATGGCTTCTTTGCTGAGCGTATCCATTGCCTGCACTTCGTTGCTGGCGGGCATGACTTCGTAACCAATCCCCTCGAGCATGTAGGTCAGCAGGGCCATGTACTCGGGTTGGTCTTCAACGCAGAGAATTTTCATTCCACTCATTCGTATTCTCCAATCCTCAACTTCAGTCAGACTTCGCCGTTGGTTTACCAGTTTTCTGCGTTTCAGATAGCAGCCATCCGCTTGTCACGGAAGGAAGCGGTGGAACGCACAGAGCCTGGTTGATTTGAGCAGAACGATTAGGTAGTCGGAGGCGGGCGATTGAAGTGGAAACCTTTGGTCTGGAGCGTAGACCACAGCGGGGGCGCTGGTGCTAAGCGAGAAGATTCGGCAATCGCAGGCCTCGGTATAAAGCGGCCGACAGGAGCGCTCCATTTCGGTCCGCTATCGTCAAATCGGGGTCTCTGATCGTGGTGCGAGTTGGCCCTGACTGCGGAGTGCGCGCTCGGCGCCTGAGGGAACTCGGGCATGACGTTTCGGGCGGCCAGAACGCCAATTAGCGCTGCGCACGCAAGCAAGGCTCGAATATTTCTCAGGTGCCCGCTCCGGAAATATCGCCTAAGCGTCATATGCCAATCCCTACAGCTATGGATGACTGCACAACCATTTTGGTTACTTCGTTTCCCCAGCAAAGAAACTTCCGTGACATTCCGATCGAAGATCGAGGGCATCCCAAGTGCAACCGACAACTCCTACTTATACTTACCCGACGTCCTATTGCGCGGTGCATTCTTTTGAAATGGTCTTGATCGAGTCGATCAATATCGTAACCGGGGAAGCAGAGCCACTTCTGTTCAAAGCGTCGGAACTTGTGCTCAACGTCGACACCTTGCTACCGGTTACTTCTACTCGTTGCCCGAGATAATTGCGCAGTTTTATTTTGCCGGTAGCCTGGAGTTGGTAAGTGACGGCGGGGTCTTGCTTGCTCAGGATGTAGTCGCCGCTAAACCGGCCGACGCAGCCTTGCACCGTAACTTCTCCTTTTTTAGCATTTTTTGATTGTTGCTGGCTCGTGGCACTGGAGCTATTCTCTTGCGCCCGGAGAAAGCTGGACGAAAGCAGCAGAACGAACAAGAACTTTCTCATGGAAGTTTCTCCTCTCGAGAAATGAGAAAGCAACTATACTTTGCATCATAATCCTGCACCTCAAGCCGAGGGAAAGCAAGGATTTTGATATTAGCTTCCGACGGCGATCCAAACGACCAATACCGTGGCCCATCCCAGGGGCGATTTTGTGTCGAAGCCATCGAGCAACCAACCACTTTGGTTGAGTATCCAACTTGATCAGGATGCTGAAACCAAGGTAATGTCTACCTGTTTGTGTCTGATGTTGTATAATCCAACGCGGCGGGACTGCCGATACGTGGCATGAGATTGCGAAGACATCGCACGGTTGGTGAGCGCAGTTGGCGCTGTGCGCT
>Ga0206956_1036_pt1 | contig 46849 bp, 34 predicted proteins | sample Alteio_BWOrgHeat_35_FD_153252 | JGI IMG/M metagenome (GOLD analysis project Ga0206956, IMG submission 153252) | Enriched cells from forest soil in Barre Woods Harvard Forest LTER site, Petersham, Massachusetts, United States -... | ecosystem: Environmental > Terrestrial > Soil > Temperate forest >...
GTCTGTTCTCCCTGTAGAAATCTTCCACTGTCTTGCCAGGGTTCGCCGCAAGCCACTCTCGCCGTTTGCGCCAGTAAGCCTCTTTTGCCCTGCTCACGTTGGGGTTTTTTGCTCGATGCGCAGCCGTAGATTGGCCGATCAGCGCCGCGAGCGTGGTCTTTGCCTCATCCATCTTTGCGATGCGGCGCTTCAACTCATCAACAATGTCAACCGTTGAAATTGTGTCCAGCATGTTCGGCCTCTTGTCTTTTTTGCCATATTAAGTAATTGTACTTATTGTATTATAGTGTATATTTATTGCGATATACAAACAATACAAATCGATGCATGCCGATGGCGGATGTGCCCACGTGATTCTTGTGAAACGTCGATTTCGGCGAAATCTTGTCAAGCCCCCTAACAGGCCTAATTTGCCGTAACTCATTGAATCTATTGCTAAAATAAAGTTAAAAACCGTGTCATACTTACCCCCTCAGATGTGTCACACTAGAAGCAGAGAGTAAGAGAACAAGCCTAGGAAGCGTTCCTCCGTAAACCCTTAAAAAATGGTCAGTTGGGAGTCCGCCGACTTCGGGGGGAAGCTCCGCCGCGATCCCATACAAGTTGCTCGCGCGACAGTCCGCCCACGCGCGACTCAGTGAAAGGTTCACATGCTAAGAGTGCAGCACCACACGCCACGGCTAGCGATCGCTTACAAGAATTTCGCCGCCGCGCAAAATGTCAGCCACATCGGCCTGGGAGTCAGCGCCACCCAGAACGCCAAGGCGCTACGCACAGCCGGTTACATTGTCGAAATCTGGCCGATTAATTCTTTCACCGACTTACAGATCCTGATCAAGGCCGAACTTCAGGCGCGAACGCTGGCGCATCATATCCCGCTCTCGCATCTGGTAATTAGTGCGCCCTGGATTCCGACGGCGAACCTGGCCAGTCTAGCGTCGCAGAATCCCGATCTCGAAATCGCTGTGGTCAGCCACAGCAATATCGGATTCCTCCAGGCCGATCCTCGCGCCATTGAGTTGCTGCGCCAGGGTGCGGAGCTCGCGCAAGGCTGTCCCAACTTCCACATTGGAGGCAACTCGCAACGCTTCCAGACCTGGTGGCAGGCCACCTATGGCACGGCGATGACGTTGCTGCCGAATATGTATCCCATGGGCTCGGCGAAGGCGCGGCCAATGTGGCAGCACGGAACGCTGCGCATGGGATGCTTCTGCGCCATTCGTCCATACAAGAACGTGCTCACCGCCGCGGCGGCCGCACTTGAGGTGGGACAACGGCTGCGCGTGACTGACCTGGAATTTTGGATCTCGGGAGGAAGGCGCGAGGGCGGTGGGCAAACAATTCTTGCCGCCATCCAGCAGATGTATCTGAATATGCCGCGAGCCAAAGTGGTCGAGCGCAACTGGCAATCGTGGCCGCAATTCCTGGCCACGGTCGGTTCCATGGACCTGCTACTGCAGCCATCTTATACGGAAGGTTTCAACATGGTGACGGCAGATGGTATCGCGCAAGGCGTGGCTTCAGTGGTGTCGGATGCAATCGCGTGGGCCCCGCGCAACTGGCTGGCCGCTGGTGACGATGCCTGCGACATTGCTAACAAAGCTGTGGGGCTGCTACATGATCCAACGGCGGTGCAGGAGGGTGTTGCTGCGCTCACTTCTCACAATGCCGGCGGGTTGATCCTCTGGGAAAAATTCCTGCAGCTGTTTCCATGAACTTGACGTTTTTAATCTGAGGCATCGTCACTTGAAGTGTAGTGCCGCTTCGGTTTTCTTGCTCCCGACGTGCTTTCCTGTTTTAACCTTCGGCACGCCGTACTTCGGCTTGATCTCGTGGCAGCCGGAATCGCAGTAGACGCCTCCTGCTGCCGACTCCGGCTCCGGCATGGGCGACGCGACGGCGATGTCTCGATCTGCTTCGAGTTGGCGTTCCACGTCGGCGATTAAGATTTCGTTTTCCTGCGAGGTAAGCCATTTCTTGCTCAGCAAATACCTCTCAAAACGCGCAATGGGATCCCGTTTGCGCCAGTACTCGAACAGTGGCTTGGGGACATACTCGGCTGCGTCGTGGATGGCGTGACCCTTCATGCGCATCATTTTCGCCTCGATGAGCGTGGGACCTTCGCCACGTCGAGCCCGTTCACAGGCTTCGTGGGCCGCGTCGTAGATCTGGCAAGCGTCCGTGCCATCGACAATCACTCCTGGTATTCCGTAGGCGATTGCACGCTCGGCCAGGTCCTTAACGCGGAATTGCATGTCGGCGGGCGTCGAGTATCCCCAGAGATTGTTTTCGACGAAGAGCACCAGGCCGAGATCCTGCACCGCAGCAAAGTTCAGGCCTTCATAGGTGACGCCGGTGGACTGGCCGCCGTCTCCAATGTAAGTCATAACCGCAATGTTGCGGCCCTGCAAACGCGCGCCCAGAGCCACGCCTGCGAGCACGGGAATCAAATCGCCGAGAGTCGAAATCGGCGCAACCACATTGCGCTTTTCGATATCGCCGAAGTGTGAAGACGCGTCGCGACCCTTAGTCGGAGAACCCGCTTTGGCCATGTATTGCATCATGATGTCGCGGGCGGAGAAGCCGCGCACTAGGAGCGATCCCTGATTGCGGATCATGGGTCCGAGCCACTCGTCCTCGCGAAGAGCGTATGCCGAGGCGCAGGAGCAAGCCTCCTGGCCCAGACCGAAATAAACGCCGCCGACAACTTTGCCTTGCTTGTAAAGATTCTCGAGCGCGGCTTCCATCTTGCGATTCAGAAGCATCCATCGATAAATATCGAGGCATTGCTTCCTGTCGAGATATTTCGATTCGCGGATAGGAGGAACCGGAGCGCTGAGGTCGCCTTTTACTTCGTAGCGAACTTCGTCGCCTTCGCGGAATTGAAGAATGCTGAAGTTCGGTTTTTCTAGGCGATAGTCGAGGATGGTAAAGCTGCGCTGGGAGGACTTGACGATCGGGGATTGCGGAGCGCGCTGGCCTCGGCCGTTTGAACTGTGTCGGACGGGCGCTTTCGGAACCAACTTTTTCTTCTTGGCCATTCGGTTGATAATGCCTGCGATTAATCTCAGGAGAATCCTAACCCGGGTCGGGAAAATTGGCTAATCTCGGGCGAGTGCTCGTCAGATTCCACGATTAAACCCAGAACGTATCGTCTTCGCCACTTACCTTCCTCAACTCTGAGGGAGGTTTCATGGGCACGCCGATGGATTGTCCGAGAAGCGAATCCAGAGTATCCAGCCAAAGCATCTGGCTCTGAAATACGACTCCAGCATTGCGCGAGATCGAATGTGCAACTTCCTGCAGCGAAAGTTGTTGACCTAATTGCTTTGCCATCGATGTCACGGGCTTCGAAGCAATCCCACAAGGAACAATCAAGTTGAAGTAATCAAGATCGACATTCACGTTCAAAGCGAAACCATGCGAGGTCACGCTACGGGAAATATGGACGCCAATAGCGGCAATCTTTCCGTCTCCGTTGCTTGTCCATGCACCCGTCAATCCCGCAACTCGCTCAGCCGGAATGCGAAAGTCAGCACAGGTGCGGATCAGTATTTCTTCCAACCGGCGCACAAACTCCACCGCCCCCAGCGTCTTTCGTTTTCCACCCGTCGATGGAAAACCGCGCAGATCGAAGATGGGATAACCGACAAGTTGCCCCGGACCATGAAAGGTGACATCGCCGCCGCGATCACACTCAAAGACCTCCACGCCGCGATCCACAAGATGTTCGCGCGACACAATCACGTTGGAAGCTTTCGCGTTTCGTCCCAGGGTGATGACGGGAGCGTGTTCCAGCAACAACAGAACATCGCCAATGAGGCCATCTTTGCGAAGTTGAACTAGCTTCTGCTGCAGGCGTAGCCCGGTCGCATAGTCAACAGTTCGAAGTTGGAGAATAGAGATCATGGAATCGGGGGATTGATCGATTTTGCGCCCGCATAATCCATCAGATCCAGTGTAGACGAAGCGGCGTCCTCCATGAACTCATGCTTTGCCGTTCAGGGTTCGGCAAAATTCGACTCCTGATTACGGCGTCATCTCAAAGACAGCCCCGAAATTATAATTCCCGCCGTTCTCGGTTGTGCCGTACAGGTTGCCTTTCGTGTCAACGACTAGGCCAGCTCCAGGGGACGTCCCATCCTTCACGGTAAGGCTCCAATCAAAATTGTGCACAACCTCCTCCGTCCATTCGCCGTTGGTCCCTGATGTCAGCTTGAAGATCGTGCCGTCGTTATAAAGACCGCCGTAAAACGTTGTGCCGTATAAGTTCCCAGCTGCGTCAACAGTTAAACCAGCCACCGATCCGCACCCGTCGTTGGAGTCATTTGCGAAACTGTGCAACACTTTTTCCGTCCACTTGCCGCTTGCGCCGGGCGCCACCTTGAAGACCACGCCGCAGCCGGAAGCGCCGCCCGCGTTCGTGACGCCGTACAAGTCCCCTGCTTTGTCCGAGACCACGCCGCCCCACGGGTCGTAGCCATCCTTGCCGTTGTCCTGGAAGCTGTGCAAAACCTTCTCCGTCCACTTACCGTTCGCGCCGGGCGTCAACCGGAAAACGATTCCGCAGCCCGAGCCACCGCAGCCGGTTCCGGAGGCGCCACCCCTTGTCGTCGTGCCGTATAAATTTCCGGCCGCATCGAACATCAGAACGCCGAAGGGGGCGTACCCGTCCTTGCCATTATCGTTAAAGCTGTGCAGCTTCTTTTCCGTCCACTTGCCATTGGCCCCGGCAGTCAGTTCGAAGACGGTGCCACTGTTATAAGCGCCACCCCAGTCTGTTACGCCGTACAAGTTCCCAGTGGCATCGACAATCAGGCCAGTGTAGGGATAGTACCCGTCCCCGCCGGTGAAATTGAAGTTGTGCAGCACCTTGTAATTCCAGCTGCCGCCTTTGCCGCGCGTCAACTGGAAGACCGCGCCAAAGCCATCGCCGCCGCCGGTTTGGGCTATGCCATACAACTTGCCATCCGCACCAAAGACCAGGCCTTCCGGGTTCGTGCCGTCGCCGCAATTCGTGGCTGCGCAAAAGCTGTACAGCACTTTCTCAGTCCACGCCCCGCCTGATCCTCGCACCAGTTCAAAGACGGAACCGAGACCATAAGCGCCGCCGTCGAAAGTCGTGCCGTACAGATGGCCAGCCTTATCAAGAACCAGGCTGGCTTCGGGGGTTTGTCCGTCCGCGCAGTTTGAGCCAACGCTGCAGAAGTTGTAGAGGACTTTCTCCGTGTCAGCTGCAAAGACGGGAGCGGCGATTGTAAGAAATCCGAAAACTACGATGAACACCGCAGCGAATAGGATCCGTGCTTTCTTGCATTGCATGATGGGTCCCTTGGGCAGTGAAGATTCCCGATTCCTGTTTTCAATTATCGAATTACGACTAAGTTTCCAAATCCTCAAGCGTTGATCGCCATCCCATACACGCTGTTCGATGCATCCAGCATCGCCTCAGCCAGCGTCGGATGCGCATGGATCGTCCACATTAAATCTTCTACGGTGGCTTCGAGTTCTATCGCGACCACGGCTTCGGCGATCAGTTCTGTCGCTTGTGGGCCGATGATGTGCACGCCTAGAATCTCGCCATAGTCCGCATCGGAAATAATTTTGATAAAGCCCTCGTGCTGCCCGACGATCGAGGCGCGTGAGTTTGCTGTGAATGGAAATTTACCGATCTTCAAATTGTAGCCCGCCTCGCGCGCCTTCTCTTCAGTGAGGCCAACGCTGCCGATTTCGGGATGGCAATAGGTCGCGTTCGGAATGTGCTCCGGGTTGATCGGCTTGCCGGGTTTGCCTGCAATCTTGGTCACCGCGACAATGCCTTCCATCGCGCCAACGTGCGCCAGTTGCGGCGTTCCGAGCACGATGTCCCCGATCGCATAGACGCCCGGTTCGCTAGTCTGCATCCAGCTGTCGGTCTTGATGAAGCCGCGGTCGGGCTTGATGCGAGTCTTCTCCAATCCCACATTCTCCGTGCGTGGCTTGCGGCCAACCGCGATTAGAATCTTCTCAGCTTCAATTTTCTCCTGCTTGCCACCCACGGAGAAAGTCACGGCAATCCCAGATCTCGTCTTTTCGACTTTCTCGACTTTAGCCCCGGTGTGAAAATTGATCGCCCGCTTCCGGTACACGCGCGCCAGTTCCTTGGAAACGTCTTCATCTTCGACTGGAACCAGACGCGGCAGCATTTCGAGAATCGTGACTTCAGAATCGAAGGAGCGGAAAATCGAAGCGAACTCCACGCCCACCGCCCCCGCGCCGACGATCACCAGCGACTTGGGAATTTCCTTCAAACCGAGAATCTCAATGTTCGTCAGCACGCGAGCGTCCGGCTCCAGGCCCGGAATCATGCGGGCTTCAGAGCCAGTAGCCAGGATGATATTTTTTGTCTTGATGGCGCTGCTTTTACTGCCTTCCGTCACTTCGACCGTCAGCACTCCGTTCTGTGCCGGTCCAGTAAGTTTTCCGTAGCCCTTGATCGTCTCCACTTTGTTTTTGCGCATCAGGAATTCGAGGCCCTTGGCGTGTTTAGTAACGATCTTCGATTTGCGCTCTTGAATAGCGGCCCAGTTCAATTTGCGCGAGTCGACACCCTCGATGCCAAACTCTTTCGCGTCTTTCAAGTGATCCCAGATCTCAGCGTTGAACAAGAGCGCTTTGGTTGGAATGCAGCCTACATGTAGACATGTACCGCCAAGAAATCCATCTTTCTCGATTAACGCTGTCTTCAGTCCGTATTGCCCCGCGCGGATGGCCGCGGTATATCCCGCGGGACCGCTGCCGATAATGGCGATGTCATAAATAGTTTCAGGCAAAGTAGTGCTCCTAAGAGGAATAACGATGAGTGTCCAAATAGGTGATTCTACGACAGGGCTTAAGGATTCGTGAAACCGTCCACTCTGTAGAAATGTAGCTTGACGCCCCTAGATTAATTCAGGCCAGCAGTCGCGCCGCGTCCTTCGCGAAGTAAGTGAGAATAATGCTGGCGCCGGCGCGTCGGATCGAAAGCAGTGATTCCGTTATGACTCGTTCGCGATCGATCCAGCCGTTGCGCGCGGCGGCCTCAATCATGGCGTACTCGCCAGAAACTTGATACGCGGCCAAGGGCAGGTCGAAACGCTCGCGGGCGGCGGCGATCACATCCAGATAGGGCATCGCCGGCTTGACCATGATCATGTCGGCGCCTTCCTGGATGTCGAGTTCGATTTCGCGCATGGCCTCACGCAGATTTGCTCCATCCATTTGATAAGAGCGGCGATCGCCGAACTGCGGCGTCGAATCGGCAGCTTCACGGAACGGCCCGTAAAAAGCCGAGGCAAACTTTGCCGCATAAGAAAGAATCGGCGTATTGGCCAAGCCGGCATGGTCGAGCGCGTTGCGGATCGCGCCCACTCGGCCGTCCATCATGTCAGAGGGCGCAATGACATCAACGCCCGCGCGGGCCAGGGAAACGCTGGTGCGAGCCAGCAGTTCGAGTGTGGCATCGTTCACAATTTCGTAGTCGGTGGCGGCCGCGGGAGGCGCGGCAACGGCAGCGCCGAGCGACTGCGGACGAGTTGCCCGCACAATTCCACAATGGCCGTGCGACATGTATTCGCACAGGCAAACATCGCCCATGATCACCAGCTTCGGAACCTCGCGCTTGATGGCACGCGCCGCCTGCTGCACAATCCCGTCTTCCGCCCACGCGCCTGTGGCCAGTTCGTCTTTCTTTTCCGGCAGCCCAAACAAAATGATCGATGGTACTCCCAGCGAGTACGTCTGCTGCACCTCTTTCACTGCCTCATCGACCGAGAGGTTAAAAACGCCCGGCATGGAGCGCACTTCTTTGCGCACGCCTTCGCCCGGACAAACAAACATTGGGTAGACGAATGACGCAGGCGAAAGCCGCGTTTCTCGGACCATGGATCGCAGCTGTTCACTCTGGCGAAGACGGCGAAGGCGAGTGATCGGAAAGGCCATGGAGGCGGTCCCGGACGGGCACAGGACCCGTCCCACAACCAACGATTCTAGCAGAGCCAAGCTCGATTGCTTCTTGTAACATTACCTCTGATGCCTCCCCGTCCGGTTTCCCAGACCAGCGCCCGAGTGCTGGAATTCGACTCTCTACGCGATTTGCTGCGCGGCTACGCCTCGTCACCTTTGGGACAGGGGCTGATCGCTCGGCTAGTCCCTTCGACGGATTGGGAATGGATCGCGAATCAGCAGCAGCTCGCCACCGAGATTGGCGAGTTCCGGCGCGTGAACGGTCGTTTCGATTTTTCCGGCCTGCTCGATGTCAGACGATTGGTAGAGAAATCTCGAATCGCGGGTGCCGCGCTTGAGACCACTGATATTCGAGACGTGGTACTTATGGTGGATCGTGCCGCAGAGTGGCGCGAGATCGCCTTGAACCCGCCAGCCGCGATGAAGTTCGAGTGGAAAGCGGTATCGCAGCTTTCAGCAGGAATCGCAGATTTCACTGATACGCTACGAGCTTTTCGCAACAAGATCCTGCCCGACGGCACGCTCGATGACAAGGCCTCTCCGGAACTGTCTCGCATCCGCCGCGAAATAGAAAAGCAGCGCCGCGCGATTCAGGAGTCTCTACGAGGCTATTTGCGCCGCTTATCCGAAGGCGGCGCCGTACAGGACGAACTGGTCACCATTCGCGGGGAGCGCTTTGTGATCCCGGTAAAAGTCGAGCAGAAACGGCGAGTGCAGGGCGTGGTGCATGGTGCCAGTTCGAGCGGTCAGACGGTTTTCGTAGAGCCACTAGAAACCATCGAACAGAACAATGAGCTGGTGCGACTGCTCGATGAAGAGCAAGCGGAAATTCACCGCATCCTGGTCGAGATGACTCGGCGCATCGGGGAGAATGCAGGGCCGATCCTCGCAGCAGTAGAGGTGCTCAGCGAACTTGAATTGCAGTTCGCGAAAGCACGTTTTGCAGAAGAATATAACTGCGTCCCTGTAGTATTTCCCAAAGACCCACGTGGGGACGGCCGCCTCCCGCCGCCTTCGAACGAAGCACGACTTGTTCTCATCAAAGCCCGCCATCCTCTGCTCGAACACAACCTCAAGGCAAAGGGCGAAAAGGTCGTCCCTACGACCATCGAACTCGAAAGCGAAGCACGCGAACTCGTCATTACCGGCCCGAATACAGGGGGCAAGACTGTAGTGCTGAAAACCGTTGGCCTGCTGGCGCTGATGGCGCAATCCGGAATCCCCGTTCCCGCAGACCGCGCCGAGTTGCCCGTATTCGACGCGGTGCTGGCCGACATTGGCGACTACCAGTCCATCGAGCAGAACCTTTCAACCTTCTCCGCACACGTCACCAACATCGATTTCATCTCGCGCACCGCGACCCGGCAATCATTGGTGTTACTCGACGAACTCGGGTCTGCCACTGATCCCGAGGAAGGCGCAGCCTTGGCTGTCGCGCTTGCCGAACGCTTCCGCCACATCGGATGCGTCGCGATTATTTCCACCCACCACACTTCGCTGAAAGTCTTTGGCGCGAACACAGCCGGTGTGATCAACGCTTCCGTGGGATTCGACGAAGCCACGCTGCAGCCCACATATGAACTGAAAATCGGCGTGCCCGGAGCGTCCGCCGGGATCAACATCGCGCAGCGGTTGGGGCTCGATCCGACAATTATTGAAGCGGCTCGTGCACGCTTGGGTTCGCAAGCACGAGACGTCGGCCAATTCCTGGATCGCTTGCATGCAGAGTTGCGCGAGGTAGAAGCCGAACGGTTGCGTTTGCGCGCTCGTGAGGAAGAAATTCAACGAGAGAAGAATCATCTTGCCGCGGAAGGGAAAAAAGAACAGCAGGCAAAAATCAAAGAGATGGAAAAGAAATTGGACACCCTGCTGCGCGACTTCGAGTACCACGCGCGAGAGATGGTCAACGCCATTCAGGATCGGGCGGCAGCGCAGAAATTGTCCAAGGACGCCGAACGGCGTATTTCCAAACTGCGCCGTGAATTTCGCGAGCAGTTTGATTCGTCGGTGGTGGCCCACACCACTGGCGCCGATCAGGGCGATCCCCACGCCCAGCCGCAACTGGTGAAATATGTCTCCGAAGGCGATACGGTAAAGCTGAAGTCGGTCGGCCGCCCCGCTGTGGTGTCACGTCGAATTGATGACAATCACTTCGAGGTCGAGATCGGCGCCATGAAGATGAAGATTGCTCGCGATGATATCGCCGACGTGCTGGTGCACGCTTCAGATTCTCCCGTCAAAGCCGCTCGCGCGCGTGGAATCTCGGTTTCGCTGGAAAGCGAGAATCAGAGCATGCCTTCCGAGATCAACGTGATCGGACGCACGGTCGACGATGCCACACGAGAAGTGGAGAAATTTGTAGACCGCGCCTTCCTCGCCGGGCTGCCTCGCGTCCGGGTGGTTCACGGCAGCGGTATGGGAATCCTGCGTAAGGCGCTTCGTCAGTATTTGCAGAAGCATCCGCATGTAGAATCCGTCACCGAGCCTCCGCAAAATGAAGGCGGAGGGGGTGCGACCGTCGTAGAGTTGCGAGTTTAGTCCGCACCCATTGTCATTTCGAGCGCCGCGAGGAATCTGTTGTCACTCCGAGCCGCGAAAATGCCTGCTCGTCTTTCTCGACAAATCCACAACGCTTTGATGTTCAATCGTCACATCCAACCCCTCAAAAGTAGGTATAGCATTCGACCTTTTGGGTAGTTTCGAGGACTTGCCATTTGGCGGTGCTTGCCGTGCAACACGTGCGACGAATGCGAGGCGGCGCACAGGGGCATATGATGCGCTGCTCCGACGGAAACTTTTACGTGGTCAAGTTTCGCAACAACCCTCAGCACTTGCGAGTGCTGGCGAACGAATTACTCGCCACTCGGCTCGCGGAGGCTGCCGGATTGCCCGTTCCACCAACCGAGGTCGTCGAAGTTGGCGATTGGCTGGTGGAGAATTCGTCCGAGCTTAACATTCAGCTTTCAGGTAGTGTGATTCGGTGTCAGCCCGGCCTGCAATTCGGCTCGCGATATGTAGTCGATCCGCTGCAAGGACAGATCTTCGATTATTTTCCCGTGACCATGCTGGAACGAGTACGGAACCTCGAAAGCTTCGCCGGCATGCTGGCGCTCGATAAGTGGACCGCGAATTCAAACGGCAGGCAGGCGACGTTCTGGCGAAAGATGCGAGAGAAGAAGTACACAGTGACCTTCATTGATCAGGGATATTGCTTCAACGCTGGCGAATGGACATTCCCCGACTATCCGCTGCGTGGCGTCTATGCCCAGAACGAAGTCTATTTAAACGTGCGTGGTTGGGATTCATTTCAGCCGTGGCTCGCGACGATAGAAGAAATGAACGAAAGCATAATCTGGAACTGTGCGGCGGAAATTCCACCCGAGTGGTATGCCAGTGACTGGGGCGCACTCGAAGAGCTGATTCGCGGCCTGCTTGATCGAAGGGCGAGGGTGCGTGAGCTGATCGTAGCCTTTCGGATGTCCGCGAGACAGCCCTTTCCGAACTGGAAGGAAGACGCGTGAACTTGCCACCGATGTCAACGACCGATCTGAAGCAGCTCGAGTTTTATTTCTTACGGTATGTCCCTCACCTGGTGAGCGGGCAGTTTGTAGATATCGGAATATTGCTGTTCGAACCGCAGACCAATGGTTTCGCATATGCTGACCTGCGTATGACGATCGATTGGCGCCGCGTCTACCGGCTCGACAAAGAGGTTGATATCGAAGTGTTGCAGGATCTTGAACCCTATATTCGCGGGCAATTGCTGCATTCACGGGACGTCAGCTTGTTGCTGCGCAAGTTTGAAGAGTCATTCGCGAACATGATCCAGCTCTCGCCCCGAAACGTTTGCCTGGCGGCGGAGCCCGCCCGAGAGCTAGAGAGGCTGTGCTCAATCTATTTAGAAGAACCGCAACTCGAGTCACGGCCCACCCCAGCCCGTCCAAAGGGTGAGCGCGCAATGATTCTTGCTGGAATAGAAGACGCCTTATCCCGAGCCGAAATATGGGCTTTGCGCATGGAGAAAATCAAGGCAGTGGAATACACAAAAAAAAAGGGCGACTCGCTAGTTTTTGATTTTGGATTTCTGGTCGGCACCGAGGTCCGATTCTTTCAAGCTGTTCCTCTAAGAGCGAACACCAATTATGCGCTTATTCTTGCGCACCGCTTCCCTAAGGTTGCGGACTCCATCCATGCCACGAACGGTTCACGCGCTCTGCTTACCGCAGTTGTTTCCGACGGCCTCGATCGCACAAATCCCGACATCGACTTTGCGCTGGATACCTTCAAAGAAAATGGCGTGAAAGTGGTGACCCTAGCTGAGATGCCGTCAATCGCGGATCGGTTAAGGCGGGACCTGAATGCATTGGGACAATAGAAAGAAAAGCGAGCTAAATGAACCGGGGTTTTCCTCCGACGTCAACCGTTAACTATCAAAATTCACAGCTTTTCCGCCATCGCGAAGCTGCTGCTATATTCCTTTTAGCTCCTCTTTCCCTCAGAATTCCTGCGGGGAATTGTCTTCGCTCCATGACTGACGCAATCGACTTCAAAGAAATCGTTAAGCAGCAGGCCGACATCGTCCGCGTCGTCGGCGACTACGTCAAGCTAAAGAAGGCCGGGGCGCAGAATTTCTCGGGACTTTGCCCCTTCCACAACGAAAAAACGCCGTCGTTTTCCGTTCATGCTACGCGACAGTTCTTTCACTGTTTTGGATGTGGCGTTTCCGGAGACGTCTTCGCCTTCGTCCAGAAAATCGAAAACGTTACCTTCGTGGAAGCTGTCCGAGCGGTAGCCCAGAAGCTCGGGATTGCGCTTCCAAAATTTAGCTACAGCACTCCCGGAGAAGCACAAGAAGCCAAGCTACGTACGGTGCTGATCGAAGTCCACGAGCGCGCCGTTGCATTTTTCCAGGAGTGCCTCCGCCGTCCCGAAGGTGCCCGAGCTCGCGAATACCTTGCTGGACGCGGCTTGACCCAGGATGTCATAAACACTTTCCGCATCGGCTACGCCCCGGATTCGGGTTTTTTTCTGAAAGACCGGCTGAAGGGCGAGTTCGATGAGGAGGTATTACGCGCGAGCGGGTTGTTTTCATGGAAGGAAAGGTCTCAGCCGTCCGGCTCTCCGCAAGACGCAAGGTCCCTCGACTCCGCTCGGGATGACAAAGAAAGGGAGAACCAGCAAGAAAACGCGAGCGACCGAGAACCCCGCGCCCAAAGCCCGAAGCCGGAAGCCAGCCTCGCCGACATGTATTCCAAATTCCGCAACCGGGTCATGTTTCCCCTCACCAACGAAGCCGGGCGGGTGATTGCATTCACCGGGCGCACGCTTTCGACTGACGATAAAGCCGGACCGAAATACTTCAACTCGCCTGAGACCGCGATCTATTCGAAATCTCGCGTGCTGTTCAATCTCGACCAAGCCAAGGAAGCCATTCGCAAGCTGGATTACGCCATCCTGGTCGAAGGGCAGATGGATTGTATCTCGGTCTACGCTGCCGGCTTCCACAACGTCATCGCCAGTTCCGGAACAGCTTTCACCGAACTCCAGGCGCGGTTGCTGGGCCGCTTCAGCAAGAACGTAGTCGTGAATTTCGATCCCGACACCGCCGGCGCGAAAGCCACCGAGCGCACCCTGGGTCTGCTGGTCGAAGAGGAATTCCAAATCAAAGTGTTGACTCTCGAGGCCGGCTTCGACCCCGATCTCTTCATTCGACGCAAGGGCAAAGATGCGTATGGTGAGGCACTCAAGCACTCGCAGCGTTATTTTGATTACCTGATCGAGCACGCCCAGAGCCAGTTCCCGATCCGCAGCGCGGAGGGGAAGGTCAAGGCTCTAAATTCCCTGCTGCCGCATATCCAGCGAGTGCCGAGTCGGATCGTACGCGACGAATTGGCCCGTGAGATCGCGCAAAAACTCGGCATCGATTCTGCCGTTCTGCGCCAGGAACTCAAGCATGCCGCCGCCAACCGCTCGACCCCCAGCCTCAAACCCGCCGTAGAGGCTCAAGTCACCGACGCCGAGAAGTTGTTGATCCGGGCGTTGACCTCGGCGGGCGAGATGCATACGTCGGAGGAACGCATCTCGGCGCGCGATGGTACCGAGGAAGAGTTTGATCCCGCTCGTCAGGCCCATTTTGTGCTGAAGAGCGAGCGCCTGCATGTCGGACTAGGCACGGAATCCCTCATCGAATGTTTGTTGAACTCCGCCGGCGGAGCGGTTGACGTCATGGAATTACCGCTGCCCGACTCCGACCGCAATCTTCTGGCGGCGATCCTGATGAAAGAAGACGAGGAACTCACGGCTGAACGGTTGGAAGGCGCGGTGCGCGCACTGCGTCGGATTCAGTACCGCCGTCAAATGGATGTGGTTCAGCGGGAACTCCAAGCCGCGAAAAAACATGAACCTGACCGGCTGCTCTTCTTGCTGCGAGAAAAAGACCGCCTGAAGAGGGCACTCATGGACCCCGGCCTATCGGGTCCCGGCCAGTTGGATCAAGCGGCGGTCCAAAGGCCGGCTTGAATCAGCCTAGAGCGTTGAAACTAAATAGAGAGCCTTGAAACTAAATGGGCTGTTGTGCCATCTAACTTATTAACAGCGGGGAAGATAGGCGGCCAGCGGTTTCTGGAAGAGAAGTTTGTGTCTGATGCGAGACTTTTTCCGTGCTATACTTTTAAGGTTTGTGTCGGCGCTAATCCCGCCACTTCACGTTCCCGCCGCAATAAACGACGTTTCGACGTCCTTCCATGGGACGACTTGAGGAAAATCTTTCTTGGCTCTTGACGACAAGTACGACGACATTAAAAAGCTGATCGATACAGGCAAGGAAAAGGGATACCTCACCTATGACCAGGTGAACGATTTAATCCCGCACGATGTGCATTCTCCTGAAGACCTGGACGATCTGCTCACGACGATTGGTACGCAAGGAATCGATGTGCTGGAGGGACCAAAACTTCCCTCCTCCGCGCTCGATAAGAAGTTCGACGAAGACGAAGCTGGCGAGGACGTCGAACTCGATTTAACTCCCGGCGCTCTGGAAAAAACTAACGACCCCGTCCGCATGTATTTGCGCGAGATGGGCACTGTTCCGCTGCTTACCCGCGAAGGCGAGGTTGAAATCGCCAAGCGAATCGAGCGTGGACAACTGCGTGTTCTCAAGGCGCTCTCCCGTTCGCCGATCGTGATCAACGAACTGCTGGCGATGGGCGAAGACCTCAAGAAGGGCGTCCGCTCTATCAAAGAAGTGGTCACCTTCGATGAGGAGGAGATCACCGATGAGATTCTGCAGAACCGGCTGAAAGAATTCACCGGCAAGATCGACGATCTGGCCAAGGCGTACAAAAAGGCCAATCAGCTTCTGGAAAAGTTCGCAGCCGTCTCGCAGAAGAAGCGGCCCAAGGACTATCGCCGATATCGCATCGCGTTGGCTCGTGCCATCGTCGATGTCTCTCTGTGCGTCCGCAAACTGGGCTTCACCAACACGGAACGCAAACGCCTCATCGACCGGGCCAACAAAACTGTAGACATGATGCGGTCGCTCGATCGCCAGTCCACGAACCTCGAAAAAAAAGCAGACGCTACCCGAAGCGAAGAACAACGTAAAGAATATCGGCGCCAGTCGCGGGCAATCCGCACCGAACTGGAGAAGCTCGAAGTCGAAGCTGGAGTCTCGTTCCAGGAACTTAAGCGCACTCAGCGCGAAATCATCCAGGGCGACATGGATGCGGAGCAGGCCAAGCGCGAACTGATTGAGGCCAACCTCCGCCTGGTGGTTTCGATTGCCAAGAAGTACACGAATCGCGGCTTGCAGTTCCTCGATCTGATTCAGGAAGGCAACATCGGCCTGATGAAGGCGGTAGACAAATTCGAGTACCGCCGTGGCTATAAGTTCTCCACCTACGCCACGTGGTGGATTCGGCAGGCGATTACTCGTGCAATTGCTGATCAGGCGCGTACGATTCGCATCCCGGTCCACATGATCGAGACGATCAACAAGTTAATCCGCACCTCGCGGCAACTGGTGCAGGAACTGGGACGCGAGCCTACGTCGGAAGAAATCGCCAAGCGCATGGATATCCCGGTAGCGAAAGTGCGCAAGGTGCTGAAGATCGCACAGGAACCGATCTCCCTCGAAACGCCGATTGGTGAAGAGGAAGATTCGCATCTGGGCGACTTCATCGAAGACCGTGCGGTTGTCTCGCCGGCCGAGGCCGTGATCAACGTCAACTTGAAGGACCAAACCTCGCAGGTGCTGCGCACACTAACCCCACGCGAAGAAAAGGTCATCAAGATGCGGTTCGGACTGGAAGACGGCAGCGAGCACACTCTGGAAGAAGTAGGCCAGTCGTTCGCCGTAACTCGCGAACGCATCCGCCAAATCGAAGCCAAGGCGTTACGCAAGCTACGCCATCCATCGCGCTCGCGTAAGCTGCGGGCGTTTATGGATGGGGTGAGAGACTAACAACTTTTCACCACCGAATCGCAGAGAAAACTATGAAAGGGCACGGCTTCGGTCGGGCCCTTCTTTTTTGCCTCGCCCTTCCATGCACCAGCCGTACAACTCCTTGCGTTTACATTGACTTGTCTTTGATATTTTGCAAGACTTTAGTTGATCTGAAGGTTGACATGGGGTCTGCCGCGGAGCCAAGCTGGTCCGGTGCGCAATGGAATTACTGCTCAATCTCGTTTGGCTGACGCTGGCGGTGCCCGCCGTCTGGATGTGGCGCCATGAATCAGTTTGCCCTGCGGGCGGTTGTCGCTTGCATCGGATTCGTCCCTTCCTGCTCTTGAGTTGTGTTCTGGTGCTGTTGTTTCCGGTGATTTCAGCTACCGACGACCTGCACGCGATGAGGCAGGAAATCGAAGAATCCGGCCCGTCGAAGCGCATGGTGAAGCAGGCCGTCGGCGACAAGTCAGTCGTCGTCCCGCACGTCGCCGGTAACCTGCCGGCTTGGATTTCCCCGGTGCCGTTTGGTCCCAACGACGAGACTTGCGGACAGATCTTGGCGGTGTCGGTCGTCCTTCCCCAACAATCGCATTCCACCGAGCACGCCTCTCGTGCTCCGCCGTTCGCGTCCTCTAATGGAAGTGTTCGTTTCGCCGCTTAGTCCTGAGGCGAATTTTCCCGGTTCGAAGTGAGCCCTATATTGTCGCGGTAGGCATTGTGTTTTGTTGTGGCCTATCTGTTGCCGGCTTACCCGGCGACGATTGATTTTGTGGAGTAGTGGATGAACCAGACGTTTTGGAGATGTTCCGGGCTTTTTGTCTTGGTTTGCTGCGGCCTGCAGGCAGGCGCGCAGCAGACTTTGACCTGGGAGCAGGTGCGCGCGCGGTTCGAGCAGAGCAATCCTACGCTCCTGGCAGACAAGCTGAATATCGACGAATCGAAAGCTGAGGAGATTACCGCATTCCTGCGCCCGAACCCAACATTCACGCTGACGGCGGACGGGACCCAAATCGCTCCCAGTCACGGCGTCTGGGAGCCGTTCGCGGGCACTTTCGAGTCGCCCGCCATCAGCTATTTGCATGAGCGGAGGCACAAACGCGATCTGCGGCTGCAGAGCCAGCAGAAGGCGACTCTGATTGCTGAATCGAGTCATGAGGACTTGGAGAGAAGCCTGCTTTTCAACTTGCGCTCCGCATTTGTGTCCACCATGCAAGCGAAAGCGGTGCTGCAACTAGCCAAAGATGACCTCGACTACTACGATCACGTGCTCGATATCAGCAGAAATCGATTTCAAGCTGGCGACATCGCGCAGATCGACCTCGATCGATTGGAACTGCAGCGCGTGCAGTATGAATCGGACGTGCAAACCACTGAGGTCAACCTGCGCACCTCGAAGATCCAGTTGCTTACGCTGTTGAACGATCGAACTCCAATTGAACAGTTCGACGTTGCCGGGTCATTCGATTTCAACGACCAATTGATGACTCGCGACGAGTTTCGGAAGATCGCTCTCGATACTCGGCCAGACCTGAAGGCGGCCGCGGAAGCGGTCGACAAATCGAAGACAGATCACCAACTGGCGGTGTCGAACGGGTCGACTGATCCTACGTTCAGCGTCTGGTACACGCACAATGCGTCTACCAATAATCCATTTGCCACAAACACAATTGGCGTCAGCGTGAGCATTCCATTGCGCGTCTTCGATCGTAACCAAGGAGAGAAACTGCGCACGCAGATCGATATCACGCGCAATGAGAGATTGCGCGATGCGACTGAAGCAGGCGTCCTGAGTGACGTAGATTCCGGCTACGCCGTGGTCGCCAGCAATCTGACTCTGCTGCGGCCCTACAAAGCCAAGTACCTGCAGCAGTCTTTGCGGGTGCGGGACACGATTTTCTTTTCTTATCAAAACGGCGGAGCTTCCTTGCTGGATTTTTTGAACGCACAGTCGGAGTACCGCAGTGTGCAGTTGAATTACGTGAACCTGGTTGGCTCGTATTTGACGGCCGCGGCTCAATTGAATATGGCCGTCGGCCGGGAGGTAATCCCATGAAAATGACATCCAGAATTGTGGTCGCCACTCTGGCTGCGACTCTTTGCCTGCTCCCGAACGTGCTCCTTCTTGGCTGCAATGAAGGCAAGGCCGATCCAAAAGCAGAAGCACCGCCCAAGGCAGTAGTCGAGGCTGATTTGGACGCCAACAACTTTAAGGTTGACCATCCGGAACTATTTCCCCTGGTGGCAGCTACCGAATACAAAGCCGCGCCCGCGCTGAACGTGACCGGCGTTGTGCAGCCTGACATCTCGCGCGCAGTTCCCGTGATTTCTTTAGCCTCTGGGCGCGTTGTAGAAGTTAAGGCCAGGCTCGGCGACGTAGTACAGAAAGGCCAACTCCTCCTGAGAGTGCGAAGCAACGACATTTCCGGAGCGTACCAGTCGTATTTGAAAGCGGTAAACGACGAGCGCCTGGCACGTCAGCAACTGCAGCGGGCGCAGACTCTCTTTGACAAGGGCGCCATCGCCAAAAGCGCGCTGGAAGCCGCTGAAGACGCGGAACAGGACGCGAAAGTCGATCTCGATACGTTTGCCGAGCAGTTAAGGCTGCTCGGCGTAGACAAAGATCATCCCTCGGGAATCGTCGATGTCGTCGCACCCATCTCGGGCGTGATCACGGACCAACAGGTTACCAACGCTGCCGGCGTCCAGGGCTTGTCTGGCCCGAATCCATTCACCATCTCTGATCTCTCCTACGTCTGGATCATTTGTGACGTCTACGAAAATGATCTCGATGCCGTACGAATGGGCGAGACTGCCGACATCCGTCTGAACGCCTATCCAGACAAGGTTTTCAAGGGCCGGATCGATAACATCCTGCCGGTTCTCGATCCCAATATCCGCACTGCGAAAGTTCGGATTGAAGTTTCCAACCCAGGGCTGATGCGCGTTGGAATGTTTGTTACCGCGACCTTCTATGGCAAGCAGCCCGAGACCTACGCTGCCATCCCGGCAAGCGCGATTCTGCACTTGCATGACCGTCAGTGGGTTTACGCGCCAATTGGTTCCGGACATTTTAAGCGCCTGGAAATAGTCACCGGGAACATGCTCCCCGACAACATGCAGGAGGTGGTCTCAGGGATCAAACCCGGGGATCAAGTGGTCTCGAATGCTCTGTCGCTACAAAATACGGTGGAGCAATAAATGATTCGTCGAGTCGTTGACTTTGCTCTCGGCAACCGGTGGCTGGTCGTAGGTCTGGCGCTGATCCTTTTCGCTGCCGGAATCGTGTCCTTTGAGCGCCTGCCGATCGAAGCATACCCGGACGTGGCCGACAACTACGTCGAGATAATTACCCAATGGCCGGGAATTTCAGCGGAGCAGATCGAACAGCAGGTGACGATTCCACTTGAGGTCGCGATGAACGGGATACCGCAGGTGGTTCACCTGCGATCGTTCTCGCTCTTCGGCCTGTCCGATCTCAAGCTCATCTTCGACGACGATTCGGACGATGCCTGGAACCGCGAACGGGTTCTGGAACGGCTGAGCCAAGTCACTCTGCCGCCGGGCGTGAATCCGCAGATGGGCACGGACTGGAGCCCGGTCGGCCAGATCTATTTCTTCACCTTGCGTAGCACGAATCCGGCCTACGATCCGATGGAACTGAAATCCATTGAAGACTGGGTCATTGAAAAAAATTTCAAGGCCGTCCCCAACATTGTCGATGTGGCCAGCTTTGGCGGCCCGACCCGCGAATACCAGGTCCGCGTCGACCCCAACAAACTTGTTGCGTACGGTCTAAGCCTCGCCCAGATCGAGCAACAGCTGACGAACAGCAACGGGAATGCCGGCGGGAGCTTCATACAGTCAGGGTTGCAGCAGATTAATGTCCGCGCCGTCGGACTAGTCGACCGAACCAAGGACATTCAGCAGACAGTCATCATGACCAAGAACGGCACGCCGATCCGGGTCAAGGACATTGCCGTCGTAGAACAGGGTCCGAAGATTCGACTCGGCCAGTTTGCGAAAGCCATTCACCGCGAGGACGGCAAGATTATCGATAACGACGACGTGGTCTCCGGCATCGTTCTCCTGCGAAAGGGCGCGGCGGCGGACGCCGCTCTCGACGGTATCCACAATAAAGTCGAGGAGCTCAACAGTCACATATTGCCCCCAGGCGTGAAAATCGTTCCCTTCATTGACCGTCGTGATCTGGTGCACTTCACGTCTCATACGGTGCTCCATAACCTTACCGAAGGAATGATTCTGGTATCGATCGTTCTGTTTCTGTTTCTTGGCAATGTCCGGGGCGCGTTGATCGTCGCCATGACCATTCCGTTCTCTTTGCTCTTTGCCTCGATTTGCCTGGACTTACGCCAAATCCCTGCGAATCTTCTGTCCCTCGGTGCGCTGGATTTTGGCATGGTGGTCGATGGCGCGGTAGTGATGGTTGAAAACATCGTGCGACATTTGGGCGACACGAACGGAATGAAGACTCCCGCCGAAAAGATCAGTGACGCCTCCCACGAAGTCCAGCGCCCGGTGTTCTACGCCATTGGCATCATCATTACGGCGTACCTGCCGATCTTTACGCTGCAACGCGTCGAAGGCCGTTTGTTTCATCCCATGGCCTGGACGGTTGCCTTTGCGCTGCTCGGTGCCCTGATCTTTTCCATCGTGATCGCACCTGTGCTGGCGAGTTTCGCCTTCGCGAAGGGAGCGAAAGAATGGCATAACCCGGTCATGGATTTCGTGATCAACCAGTACCGCACCGCGGTTCGTTGGGCCATTCGCCATCGAATGATCACAGTCGGTATAGGCGTGTTCGGGATCGGTTTAGCAGGTTTCCTCGCTTTTAGCGGCATCATTGGCTCCGAGTTTCTGCCTCACCTGGATGAAGGCGCCCTGTGGGTTCGCGGCACGCTTGCTCCCAGCACTGGCCCGGACGAAGGCATCCGCGTGGCCAACCAGGCGCGAATCGTGCTTTGCTCTTTTCCCGAAGTCCCGCAATGCACCAGCCAGGTGGGGCGTCCGGATGACGGAACGGATACCACAGGCTTTTTCAACACCGAATATTTTGTGGACTTGAAACCAAAGGATCAGTGGCGTCCTGTTTTTCACGAGAACAAAGATGAACTCATTGCTGCCATGAATCGCGAACTGGACAAAATCCCGGGCGTCGTCTGGGGTTTTTCCCAGCCCATTGAAGACAATATGGAGGAGGCAGTCAGCGGCGTAAAGGGCGAGCTCGCCACCAAGGTCTACGGTGACGACCTGAGAATTCTCGAAGAAAAGGCCGACGAGATCGTCGGCATTCTAAGCCACGTCAAAGGCATTGAGGATCTTGGAGTGCTGCGAGTGCTCGGCCAACCCAATCTGAATGTGACTGTGGACCGCGATCAAGCGGCTCGCTATCAGATCAACGTCTCCGATGTGCAGGACGCCATTCAGACTGCGGTGGGGGGCAATGCGCTCACTCAGGTGCTCCAGGGTGAGGCACGCTATGACCTCGTACTGCGTTATCTTCCGCAATACCGCAACACCAAGGAGGCGATCGAAAACATTCGCCTGCTCGCACCCACCGGGGAGCGCGTATCGCTGGCCCAGCTTTGCAAGATCAAAGAGGAGGATGGCGGTTCCGAGATCTATCGCGAAGGGAACCGGCGTTATATCGCCGTGAAATACAGCGTCCGCGGCCGCGATCTCGGTAGCACGGTAGAAGAGGCAATGAAAAAGGTGGACGAGCAAATCAAATTGCCGCTCGGATACGGGGTCAAGTGGGAGGGGGAATATGCCAGCCAGAAGCGGGCCAACGCTCGGCTGCTTATCGTCCTGCCAGTAACGATTCTCATTATCTTCATCCTGCTCTACACGATGTTCAAGTCCTTCAAATGGTCGCTGCTGATTCTGTTAAACATTGCGGTGGCGCCGATCGGCGGGCTGCTGGCTCTGCTCATCACTGGTACTCATTTCAGTGTTTCGTCCGGAGTAGGCTTTCTGGCGCTGTTCGGCGTGTGCGTGCAGACCGGAGTCATCATGCTGGAATACATCAATCAGCTTCGAGCACGGAGATATTCCATCGAGGATGCGGCGGTCGAGGGAGCCGTTTTAAGACTCCGCCCGATCATGATGACCATGTTGGTGGCAACGCTCGGACTCTTGCCCGCCGCGCTTTCCCATGCCATTGGGTCCGACTCGCAGCGGCCATTTGCGATCGTAATTGTGGGAGGTCTCATTGCCGCTCTCGTGATGAGCATCTTCCTGTTGCCAACGTTGTATGTGTGGATCGCGGGCGAGCGCGACGTGTTGCCGCATGCCGAAGAAGGATTCGAAGTGGGTGAGCATGTGGATTGAGGACGCTTGATCGCGTTTTCGTGATTCGTTGTTTTGTGGATTAGAAGACTTTGTTTTCGGAGTTTGTATGAAGTTGGCGATTGCGATTGCCCTGGTTGTGCTGTGGCTGTTTTTCCCGGCTGCGCACGCAGTAAGATGGTGCCGTCGTTGGCGGTCCAGAAGAGAAGCGGCTAACTACTCACGAATGCTTTTTAAGTGAAGTTCGGCAAAGTCCGTTCGACGATATTTTAGGGCGTGACCGCAATGCGATTCCGTCTCGCGACGTCGGGGTTTCCTTCCATTTTTCCTGTGGTTTCCACAAAGAAGTCCGGTCCTCCACAGTTTGTGCACAATCGAGCATCGATTTTCGGTTGCCATCATTCGATTGCTACCGCAAAGTATCGCCAGCGCAGATGTGCGGTGTCTTGAGCGCTGTCAGATTGCGGCAGAGTTGACGTTTCCTGTGGTTCTCGAGAGTGAACTGCTGGAGGGTTTCCCAGGACATGTCACGGCAGAAATGCCGAATGGGAGGTTCTGGGATGCCGGGCACGCGGCCTCCTCGAATAGTTCTCTTATGGGGACTGAGCCGTCAACTTGGGCAATCACTGCGAGTCATCGAACCTGGACTCAGGTCCGCGAATCGAAGACTTGAAGGGCGCGCTGAGAAACGAGCGTTCCTCCGCGAATGCGGTTTCGAAAAGGTGCCTCGCTGCATAGGGCAGTGAGAGCGCGATCGAGACATCCACAAGCATGCGGCCCGGGTGGCTGGCCTGGGCCGCATTTATTTTTGCGTGGAAGAGCAATTCGCCACGGATTAGGACTGATCTGGGACAGCCCAATGCAATTCATATTGTGATCTCAGAACCCTTCAATTTACTTCGTTCAATATTCGCCCTTACATTTTTAAAGATTGTTCTTCGTTTTCCGAAGATCTTACTTCGCATTCACAGTTCGATCTGCTAAATACTGCTTGAACACATGTTGGTGCAAGCGTGAGTATGGCACGGCGAACGAGCAAAATCGAAAGGCTGGAGAAACGCGTCAATGACTCCTATGCAGCGTGCGAGAGGATCGCGCTGAGAACGCTCCTGTTCGGGTGCTTCGTGGTGGAACTCGCTAGATTTGTCGTTTGGCTTTTTCGATGAACCATTTGGAAAGCGGTTCAATCAGGCGAGAACCAACACCTTTTTATTAGGATGGACCACGACAGGAAACGATCATCAACGTTGAAAGCGCAAGGATCAAAATAGTTACAGGCTTGTTTTCGAGAGCTTTCCACAGAATATCCCCAGCTTCCTCACAATTTGCTTGAGCGCTTCGCTTCGTATTCGCTTCTGTTCCCCATCCAAATGAGCCACACTAGTTTCTAGCATTTGTTGCCGCAGTAATGGCTCAAAGTCGTCACTGGTTCCAAGTCTCAATAAACAAATGAAATTTTCCTGGCTCAGTGTGCGAACAACGAGTGGATTTTCGCTTTGCATTCGTATTTCCGTAGAGTTTTGAGCATAATTGGAGCGTCGGGCGTTAACTGAGAACTCAATGATGGCAACAACTGATTACAATCTCGCGCGCACCCTGCCGGCAAACGTTGAAGCCGAGCGCTCCATCCTGGGCGCGATTCTGCTCGACAATCTGGCCTACAACGAAGCCGCCGAGCATTTGAAGGCGGAGGACTTCTCGCTCGATTCTCATCGCCGCATCTTCACTCGCATGGTCGACCTGTCCGAATCTTCGCGGCCGATCGACATGATTACGCTGATCGAAGAGCTGGATCGGCGCAAGGAACTAGAGGCGATTGGTGACGTCGGCTACGTTTCCGGATTGGTCGATGGCGTTCCCGACCGGCCCAGCATTGAGCATTACATCAAAATCGTTCGCGACAAGGCGCTGCTTCGCGGACTGATTCACGCGGCCAACGCCGCCATTGCGCGCGCATCCGATCAAAGCGATCCTGCCGAAGAAATCCTGAATGATGCAGAAGCTGCCATCTTCCAGCTTTCCGAAAAGCGGATTGGCCGCGGCTTCATGAGCATTCCGGAAATTATCCGCGAGAAGCACGGCTCGGCTGACGAGTACCTCGATTCGTTCTTGAGACGGGGCCAACGGATCACGGGCTTGGCGACGTACTACAGCGACTTGGACGAAATGACCAGCGGCCTACAGCCCTCCGATCTTGTCATCATCGCGGCAAGGCCATCCATGGGCAAAACTGCATTTGCGATGAATATCGCCGAGAATGCCGCCATTCGTGGGAACAAAGCTGTCGGGGTGTTTTCCCTTGAAATGTCGAAGAGCGCTTTGCTCCAGCGCCTTGTTTGTTCCACTGCTCGCGTGGACTCACACAAATTCCGCACTGGTTCGTTATGGAAGGAAGACATCAACAAGGTTCATGATGCGGTGACGACGCTGGCAGTCGCCCCGATTTTTATCGACGACACACCCGGCATCGCGCTTAGCGAGATGCGCGCTAAGGCGCGGCGACTGCAACAATCACAAGGCAAGCTTGACTTGTTGATCGTCGACTACCTGCAACTCATGTCCGGCGGCAGCCGGCGCTACGAAAACCGTACACAGGAAGTCTCGGCGATTTCCCGAGGCCTGAAGGCACTGGCCAAGGAGCTCAATATTCCGTTGATCGCGCTCTCTCAATTGAGTCGTGCGCCCGAAAGTCGTGGATCCAGCGATCATCGTCCCCAGCTTGCCGACTTGCGCGAATCGGGATCAATCGAGCAGGACGCTGACGTGGTCGCCTTCATTTTTCGCGAAGAAGTCTACAAGCCAAATGAGCCGGAGCTCCAGGGAGTTGCCGAACTCCTCATCCGAAAACAAAGGAACGGTCCCACAGGAACGATCAAACTGGCATTCTTGAAGGAATCGACCCGCTTCGAATCCATGCTCGCGGACGGCATGGCGCCGCCGGATTAGCATGTTTACCGGTCACAAAATTAGCGCTAGTGTTGCTGTGGAAAGGCTGTGGAACCGTGCATGGCGATAACTACTAGTTGTGTCCGCGACTATAGCACCGAACCCGGCGGCGCTATTGACATGTCTGTAAGTAACTACATTGTAAGGTGTTATCGGCTTTTAGCGTAGTTCTTGATGGCAAATTAGGAACCTGCCGAAAATTTCAAGCAACCCGCGAGATTTGCACATCCTTCTGTGTTCGCTTGCTGGAACCGCGCTGGCTGCCCCACTTTTGGAGACAGTGCGAGATAACGGTTAACAGTTGTTATCCCAGCGTTCGTCAGTGCTTCGGCCAGCCATGCACTTCGGTGCCTATCGTGCAACCCATCCCGTGGGGTCATAATCGTTGGGCAAACCCATAGAAGACAATTGAAAATGAAACGCCACACGCTCGGTCTCTGCCTGTTCTCACTGCTGTCCTTCAGTTTCGCGGCCACTGCACGGCAGGGGAACAACCCACCCGACGAATCGCAAGCGGTGCGTGCTACCGTCGCCGACTATATTGAAAGTTACTATGCCGGTGACGCCGCTCGTATGGAGAAGTCGTTGCATCCCCACTACCTGAAACATGTGATTCGAACGTCGGATGGAAGTCTCAAAATGACGGAGAAAACCGGTTTGCAGATGGTACAGGATGTGCGCTCGCACGGTCCTTCTGATCTACCCAAGTCCGAGCAAACCGAGCAAATCACAGTGCTCGACGTGTCCGAAGATACGGCTTCGGCCAAACTCGTGACCTCGCATTGGGTTGACTACATGACACTCGCGAAGTGGAACGGAGAATGGAAGATCGTCTCCGTTGTGCTCAAAGAGAACGACTGACCTGCAAAAATAAAAGCCGTTCCTGTTCTTAGAGCACGGATCGGCTGCCGTCACGCTGGCCTTAGTTTATTCTTCCTAGAGCCTATGTCCGCTGCGCACGATGCTTCCCATTTATTTGTAGAGATCGGCGCTGCCATTCTTCTGCTAGCGATTCTCGCGCGCTTGGCGAACCGATGGTGCTTCTCCGCGATTCCTCTTTACCTTCTGGCTGGTCTAGCCTTCGGCAATGGCGGCCTGGCTCCTCTTCCTCTCAGTCAGGGCTTCATTGGAACTGGGGCAGAGATTGGCGTCCTGTTGCTGCTGTTCATGCTGGGATTGGAATACAGCGGCGAAGACCTGAAAAAAAACCTCCGCTTCGGACTGCCCGCAGGCATTGTGGATCTTCTTTTGAATTTCACGCCTGGGTTGGTGACAGGCTTTCTCCTGAAATGGAAGCCGATGGCTGCTGTCCTACTCGGAGGCATCACCTACATCTCATCCTCGGGCGTGATTGCCAAGGTGCTGGAGGAACTTAAACGGATCAACAATCCGGAGACGCCAACGGTCTTGGCGGTTCTCGTCCTCGAAGATCTGGCGATGGCTGTCTACCTCCCTTTGGTGGGAGTGCTGCTTCTGGGCGGCGGGCCGGCCAAGATTGCGATCTCGGTCTCGGTTGCGGTCGCGGTGGTCCTGCTCGTGCTCTTTGTGGCCCTCAGGTATGGGCGGAGGCTCAGCCAGTTCCTTGCCCATGAATCCGACGAGATCATTCTGCTCACAACTTTTGGAACCGTGCTTCTCGTGGCTGGTTTGGCCGAGCGTTTCCAGGTCTCGGCGGCGATCGGCGCGTTTCTGGTTGGCATCGCGTTATCCGGACCCATCGCCGAACAGTCGCATCGACTTCTTGCTCCGCTGCGCGATCTGTTTGCTGCGACTTTCTTCTTCTTTTTCGGATTGCAGATCGATCCCGCCACATTGCCCGCTGCCCTCCCCGTCGCGCTAGGATTAGGTTTCGTCACAGCTTTGACGAAAGTGCTTACGGGATATTGGGCAGCGGAGCGAGCTGGAGTCGATAAGCGAGCAGCCTTGCGCGCGGGGACGGCATTGGTCGCGCGCGGCGAGTTCTCCATTGTGATCGCGGGTCTGGGGGCAGCGCTCGAACCAAGCCTGGGGCCGCTCGCCGCCGCCTACGTGCTTTTCATGGCAATTCTGGGACCGGTTCTCGCGCGTGTCACCAAGTGATCTATGTCACGGTGTCCTCCTCGGGTCGCCCTGACAATATACGTCCGTCCTCCTTCAGCTAGCTTTCTCCTCTTCGGCGCGCCTTCGCGCGGCGGCGGCTTGAGGGTCCGTTATGATATCGACCCACTTCGGATTAGGCGAGGCCGCCTCGGCGCTATAGTTGTCGTGCCAGTTCCACCACTTGTACGGCGCGGTCTGGGGATATCCCTCTGGCGAATCTTCCCAAGTCTCCTGACGGCCGAGTGGCGTGAGGTCGAGGTAGCTCCAGATGGACCCCATGGCCTCGTCGCCGCGGTTGTTGATGAAGTATGTGCGGAACACACGTTCGCCTTCGCGGAAGAACACGTTGTGTCCGTGCCATTCATCGACGCCGAAGTCCTTGTCGAAGCTATCGGTCATGGTGTACCAAGGCATCTCCCATCCCATCCGCGCCTTCAGCCGCGCGATGTCCGCCTGCGGCGCCCGTGAGGCATAGACCAGGGTGGTGTCGCGGGCGTTCAGATGGGCCAAGTGCGAGACCTGATCGGCGCCCAGGGAACAGCCGCGGCAAGCGTGCTCCGGCCAGCCAAACACGCCCGGCTCGAAGAAGGCACGATAGACGATCAACTGAGGGCGGCCCTCGAACAAATCGAGCAGGCTCACCCTACCCTTGGGTCCGTCGAACTCGTACTTCTTATCCACGGCCAGCCACGGCATCCGCCGGCGTTCGGCGGCCAGCGCGTCACGGGAGCGAGTCAAGGTCTTCTCCTTCACCAGGAGCTGCTGCCGCGCAGCCTCCCACTCTTGCTGCGACACGATCGGGGGTGTCTTCATCGTAAGCGCTTCTCCTTGTTGCTTCTCTTTCTCTTTGTTTGTCGACATTTTATTTCTCCTTGTTATTTAAACTCGAGATGATTTCTTCTGCTCCGTTCTTCTTGCGGGAAACTTTCACAGCTAATGCTGCTAGACCGCCCGTAGAAACGACTCCAGCAAGGACCGTTCCCATGGTTGCCAAACAGAATGGACACATCGTGCACCTCCTCGGTGGCTAACCTCGACCGTTAAGCCGCCTCTATAGGGATGACGGGTAGGATGCGGTTATTTCGACAGGGAAAACAAGAAAAGTTAGCCGCGCCTCTGGAGCAGAAACTGTTTCACCGCGGGGTCCTCGGCCAGACCAATCGCCCGGTCGAAGGCATCGAGAGCCTCAGCTGTTTTCCCCAACTGTTGCAACAGGTGAGCGCGAACCGCCCAATAAGGCTGATAAGCGCAGACATCGTGTCGGTCGATTCCATCCAACGCTGCCAGCCCCGCCTCAGGTCCGTTTGCCTCGGCTACGGCCGCGGCATATCCGGTTTGTGTGCCGAGCGTGGGCGAGACCCGGATTAGCTGCTGGTAGAACAGCATGATCGCAGGCCACGCGGTCCGGCCACTGCGCGCCCGCTCAGCGTGTACCGACTGAATCGCGGCCTCAAGTTGAAACCGGCCGGTGAGGCCGCGACTCGATGCTTCGCCAAGATGCTGTTCCGCCTCCTCGATTAACGGACGAGACCACTTTTGTGCATCCTGCTCCGACAGAGGAACGTAGCGGCCGTCCGGGCCCCGCCGCGCCGCTCTGCGGGCTTCGCAGTGGAGCATAAGAGCCAGCAAGCCGTGAACCTCAGCTTCCCCTAGCGTCAACTGCAGAAGCACTCGTGCAAGCCAGATCGCTTCTTCGGCCAAGTCCCGTCCGCGCTGGTCGACACCAGCCATGTCGTCCCATCCAATCCCGAAAGCGGCGTAAATAGCTTCCAGCACCGCATCAAGCCGCTCCGGTAATTCACGCGCTTGCGGGATTTCAAACCGAATCCCGCCGTCGCGAATCTTCGTCTTGGCACGCACCAGGCGCTGCCCCATCGTGGTCGGCGAGATCAGGAAGGCGTGAGCAATTCGTGCGGCATCCAGGCCGAGAACGGTCTGGAGCATGAGCGGCGTGTGCATCGCCGGATCGATTGCCGGGTGCGCGCACACGAACAGCAGTTTCAATCTTTCATCTGGAAAGTCTGTCGACAAGGTCATGTTGGGCTCATTTGAATCCTCGCGGAGGAGCGCGAGCGTGGGTTCGCTCGCTTCAGCTACTTGCTGATGACGCACCTGGTCGATAATCGAGTGGCGCGCCGTCGTCATCAGCCACGCTTCTGGATTTTGGGGCACGCCGTCCCGCGGCCAAGTTTCGAGTGCTCGTACCAGCGCATTACTAAGCGCATCCTCTGCGCTCCCTACATCACGCGTGTGCACGGAAAGATATGCCACCAGGCGCCCGTAGGACTCGCGAGCAACGCGTTCGATAGTCCTGTGAACGCTCCAGTGAGTGTTCTCTGATTCGCTCCCACTCATCTTGTTCGTTCAGCCCGTGACCCGGCGCAGGTATTCAGGCGAGACGGGTCGGACCTCGACAGCACCGATCGAGGCGGCCGGGCATCGCGCTGCCCATTCGAGCGCCGCGTCAAGCGACGGAAGCTCCAGGATTGTGAATCCCCCGAGTTGCTCCTTGGCATCGGCGAAGGGGCCATCTTGTACGCGCCGCTTTCCACCCTTCAGTCGCACCGTAGTCCCGGTCTCCGGGGGTTGCAGTGGATTGCCACCGACGTACACGCCGGCCTCGACGAGCGCTTTGTAGTACGCCCGCCACGCACCGAGGTAGGGATCATTTTCGTCCGCATTCCGTGCCGCAAAAGCCTCCGGTGATTCGTAGATCAGCAGAGCGAATTGCATCAGCTTTTCTCCTTGGGAGGAATGTTGAGCGCCTTTGTGCTCCTAAACGTATGACGGGTGAGATGCGGCCCATTCGACAGACTCGAGCAAATCTGCAGGAATTTCAAGCGGCCATAAGTGAATTGCAGGTTGTCACGCCAGAGGCCGTCATGTGCGAACGGTCAGTTATGCGACGCACGGGGCGGAAGCGGTGGTATTGGTGAACGTCATGCGGATTCCGTGCTTCGGACGTAGGATGACCATGGGGCGAGCTTCAATGGTTTGCCCCGGAGCCAGTTGAAAATCGTATTTCCTGAGCAGATCGCTCAAAATCATTAGGATCTGCAGCATTGCGTAATTTCCGCCGATACAGCCTCGCGGTCCGGCTCCGAAAGGAAGGAAAGTGAAGGGTGTGCGCAGCTTGTCGTTTTCTTTGGTGAAACGCTCCGTATCGAAGCTCTCAGGATTCTGCCAGTAGCGCGGGGCATGGTGGGCACCGTACACATATACAATGACCATCGTTCCGCGAGGTATGGCGAGGTCGCCTACGCGGTCGTCTGCAACAGCCATGCGATCGACCATCCAAAATGGCGGGTAGAGGCGGAGCGCTTCCATGATTACCTGAGTCGCAAACTCGAACTTGGGAACGTCGCTGTACGTAATGGGCGCGTCTCCGAGCACGGAGTCAAACTCCCGCCGCACCTTCTCGAGACAATCCGGACGCGAGCTCAAAAGATAAAAAAGCCACGATAGCGCATTCGACGATGTTTCATGTCCGGCAACCAGAAGTTGCATGCTCTCGCTCAGGATGAGCTCATCGGGCATGCCTTTGCCATCGCTGTAACGCGCATCCATCAAAGTCTGCAGCAGATCGTGGCCGGGTAGTTCGTTGCGGCGCTTCCGTATGTATTCGAGCAGAACGGCGTCGGCGCGGGTTCGCATGTCTTCGTGTCTGCGCAGTTCGCCCGAGACCGCGAACCAGGGATTCAGATAGGGCTGAAGGGTTTGCCGGACAATGAATTCCTGGACAGTACAGATAGTATGGCTGACAAGATCGATGTCTTCATCCTTCAAGCGCGCGCCAAATAGCGATCGAGCGACCATCGCGAAGGTGATTTTCATGAGCTGGGGGTAAATATCCACCGGGCCTCGGCGGATCTGGCTGTCGAAATCCCGCAGCGACTCGGCAAGGGAGTCCCGCATGATTGACGACAGCACGTCGAGTTGCTTGCGATCGAAGCCCGTCTGGATCAGACGGCGCTGCGTGCGCCAGGCTTCTCCGTGAGTCGTGAGCAGGCCTTTCCCCAGGAAGTGGCCCATTCGCTTCACTTGAATTTCGGATTTCTGGTAGTTCTCCGCATTGGTCTTCAACACGTGCTGGATGACAGCGGGGTCGATGGTGATCATCGCCTCCTTGAGACCACCTATGCGGATCCAGAACGTGTCGCCAAAGATTTCGTTGTAGCGGGACAAAATCTGCACCGGATTGCGCGCCATGGCGCGAGAGTCCGCAAAGCAGCGAAGCCGGGAAACAACGGGGATAGGCACAGTCATTGATGAGCTCATACCCGGGCGTCCTGATACTCGCCTCGAACCGCAGGACATCTCATGTCACTTGAAGGAAGTGCGAGCTCGCTCATACATGACTCGCCCATACAAGATAAATTTGTAACGATCAAAACCAGTATTTACTCCCCCAGTTGCTTCAACAGTATCAGATGATGACGGATTGCCAAGGTCATGGTCGAGTGCTGCCTGTAGGGAATCCCAAATTCTTTGGCAGTCTCCTTCACGATCTTGGTCAGCGGAGCATAGTGCGTGTGACACACAAAAGGACACAGGTGGTGGACGACGTGATGGTTGAGCCCGCCCGCGAGCCAACCTACAAGCGGGTTTTCCGTCGCATAATCCGCCGTTGTCGCGAAGATGTGATACACGCCGTTTTCAAACTCGCCACGATCCGAAGGAAAGTAGGTGCTGTCGACGGTGTGCGTGGATTGGAATACGAGCGTTACGGATAAACCAACAATCAAATGGACCAGGAGGAACGCCCCGGCGACCAGCAAAGGCGATTTCCCCAGCACCATCACTGGCAAGATCAGCATATAAGTGAGGTAGAAGCCCTTGCCCGCAAAGAGAATGGCGTATTCGCGCAGAGAGTGTTTAGTACGTCTCAGATATTCATGGGTCGGAAAGAAAAAGCACTGGAAGTCCCTGAAAAACACATAATCGAGAGAGAACATCGCATAAACCAACAGCACGTAGATGTGCTGGAACTGGTGCCATGGCGCCCGAGGTTCATAAGGAGTAAAGCGAAAGATGCCGCGTCCTGAAAGCGCATCGTCTTCACCGTGGAGATTGATGCAGGAGTGATGACCCCGATGATGGAGGATTCGCCACATGTACGAACTCATCCCGCACAGATCAAAGACATAGTTCAGGGCTTTGTTGACTTGCGACCGAGACGAGATGGCGTTGTGATTGCTGTCGTGGGCGATGTTCAGCAAGAGGAATGTCTGAGCAAGGCCGCCTAAGAGATAGAGGGCGACGAATTCCCATGAACCGGGCTTGAGCGTATAAAGAGCAATCCATGCGCCCCCGAAAACTGCCAGACCCAGAGCGATCTTGACCCACATTGCGCGGTCCGCTTTGGGAGAAATGCTCTGATCGGCAAAAAACCTATCCAAGCGGCTGCGCAAGACTTTCGGGAACGAAGACGCACCAGTCGATTCGATAACCGGCGAAGCTGAAGTTTCTGATGGTACAAGATCCGCGATGTCCGGCTGATGGGCAATCATCGCTTCGGGTTGGAACGTCAACGGCGCCTCCGCGATCATGGTAATTGGGCCGGCGCGTTCGACAAAGTGCACGAATGGCCCTGGCCCGCGGCGAAATTGCTGCCGCGCCGTCTACGGTCTCGATGCAATATTTTAGTGCGAGCCATTAAGGGCAATCAAGAAAATTCAGAACGGACCCAGTACGGATGCAGGTGCCCCATCCCCAGAACGCGATAACGCATGGCATTTTACAAACGGTTTGCTAATATATAACAACCAATGAATCTCAGCGAACGGCGACTCCTGCATGTGTATAGGAGCTCCACAAGTCTGCTTTGCGTCCTGAGCGGCAGAAAGGAGAACGTCCGTTCTCCAGCTAATCGTACGACCCTTGTCGTGAGAAAAAAATTACGCGGACATTCTCACAGTCCCACAGTCCAGATCGGCACTGCGATCTGCACTTTGAGACTCTATCATGTTGCACCTCGCTCGCTGGCGAGGTATGTTTCGTTTACCGACTTACGTTCTATTTGACCTTGGAGGATCGCTGCTTAATGACCGTGTCAATTCTGGGCCACCTGGATAGGCTGGCGGATGAGCACCCGGACCAACTTCTTTATTCATTTCTTGACGTAAACGGCGATCCGATCGAAAGCTACACCTACGCGTCGTTTCTCCAGCGAACGCAAGCGATCGCCGGACATTTGCTGAAAGATGGTCGTTTCGCGGCGGACGACCGGCTTCTGCTTGCCTATCCGCCGGGGCTTGAAATGATCTGCGCATTTTTTGGTTGCGTGCGCGCCGGATTGATCCCAGTGCCGGTCTATCCACCCAGTTCGCGTGGCTTCCAGAGCGCCCTATATAAGACAGTCCACATCGCAAAGGATTGCCAGGCCGCTGGGATATTAACCAGCAGAGACTACCACGCATCCCTCAAGACGAATCTCGCCCGAAGTGGAGTGTGTGCGTCGGGCGTCGATGTAGATTACATTTCCAGTCTTCCGTGGATCGCGACGGAAGATTTCGTGGATACGATTTCGGACCAGCTACCTGTCGATTCATCGGACATATTGTTTCTCCAGTACACCTCGGGTTCGACGATGGAGCCCAAAGGCGTGATCGTTACCCACGAAAATATTCTGACTACCTGCCCGCTGGTGATCGACCATCCAGCACCGGTCGTCGTTTCCTGGCTTCCGCAGTATCACGACATGGGGCTGATTGGGTGCTACCTGTATCCAGCACTGAAAGGTGGCACCACCTACGGGTTCGCTCCGATGGATTTCATTCAGCGCCCAATCCTATGGTTCAATGCGATCACGAAATACCACGCCACTGCCGCGGCTGCCCCCAACTTCGCCTACGACTATTGCCTGCGCGCCGGGAGACTTTCTAAGGAAAGCCTGGAGGCTTGTGATCTCAGTTCGCTTCGCGTATTGATGTGCGCGGCGGAACCCGTAAAGCCGGATACCTATACCCGGTTTCTAGAAGCGTTTCAGCCCTATGGACTCAAGTCCGAGAGTTTCTATGTTGCGTTCGGACTGGCCGAAAATACTCTGGCGGTCTCGCTGGGTGGTCGCAACATCGTTTCCGTCAACAAGCGTGCCCTCGCGCTGGGAACGGCCCGCATGACTACAGAGGTCTCAGAAATCGGCGGGGCCACGCAGATTGTCAGTTGTGGAATCCCACTCCCTGGTCTCGACCTGAAGATCGTGGATCCGGAAGGACATTTCGTTCTTAAACCAGAGCGTACCGGCGAAATTTGGGTCGCCGGAAGCGGCAAGTGCCAGGGATACTGGAATAACCCCGAATTGACTCTGAAGCAGTTTCGAGCTCGGCTTGTCGACGATACTCCCTATGACGATGGCTACCTTCGGACCGGCGACATAGGGTTCATTCACCAGGGCGAACTCTACGTCTGCGGCCGCATCAAAGACATGATCATTCTCCGCGGGCAAAACTATTATCCGCAAGACATCGAGAACGTCGTCGAGAAATCATCCACTCTGATCCGGCACAATTGCGTCGTCGCGTTCCAGATTCAGGAAGACAGCGAACCTGCGCTAGCCATCGTCGCCGAAGTTAAAAATCCCAGGGCGCTTCCCGAAGCACGAAAGATCGCCGCGGCGGTCCGGAATTATCTCAACCTCGAAGTGGCGGTAATTTCCCTCATCGCTCCACGTTCGATCCCGAGAACGAGTTCGGGGAAGATCATGCGCCATAAGACCAAAAAGATGTGGCTGCAGGGTCAGTTCACCGTTCTCTCCGACTTTTCGCGGGAGAAGGATGCCGGGAACTCTGCCTCAGACATGCATTCCACTTTCGCCCAATTGAAAGCCAAATACAACCTGACAGGTCAGGAATCCTACAACCTCGTCGAAGCCGGGCTGGATTCCCTGGATCTTGTTGTGTTCATGCATGAACTCAAGGAGCTCTTGAAAGATAAGGGCGCCGAGATGCTGGCGCGGCAAGTGGATATTGGTGTCATTCAGCGCGTCAGTGTAGCCGAGTTGTTTGAATTAGCTGAACAACTAGAACGTGCTCCCGAAGAGGCACTGGTTCATCTCCGCCATTCGCTTGCGGTTTTCCGTGAAGAGCAGTGCGCCGCTGAGAAAAAGATGATGAGCGACGACAGCAAGCTCATCTTCGAACCTCCGGTGCCTGCACCCATGCCGGAGCTACCGATGCCGAAACAAGTGCTGCTCACCGGCGGCACCGGCTTCATAGGGCCCTTCCTCATAAAAAGCTTGCTGGAACAGACACGGGCGAAAATCTTTGTTCTCGTCAGGTCTTCCGACGAAAAGCAGGGCAAGCAAAGACTGGGAGCCGCAATGGCGTCAATGGGGCCATGCGGGGCAGACTTGATGAAGATGTTCGAGGCCCGCGTGTTCCCCATTTCTGGCGATCTAGGGCAACCCAAGCTGGGCTTGATGCAGGATGTGTGGGATTTTCTCGCGAATGAAATCGACACCGTCTTCCATAACGGCGCAACCGTGAACTACCTGCTCAATTACGACCTGATGCGCGACGCGAACGTGTTGGGAACCAACGAAGTCCTAAGATTGGCGTTCGAGGGAAGGCCCAAAGAGTTCAATTATGTTTCGACTACCTTCGTGTTTGGCTGGGCGGTCAAATCAGTTTTGTATGAAACTGACCTGAACGAGAATATGGAGCTTCTCGATTTTGGCTACAGTCAATCGAAATGGGTAGCGGAACAAGTGGTTGTCGACGCGCGCACTCGGGGACTTTCCGCGCGGATTTTCCGGCCGGCTCTGGTGAGTCCTTCAGTCACGGGCGGAGGTAACAACTTCGATATCGCGGTTCGCTTAGTCGCCTTTATGGTGAATCACGGAATCGGCGTTGACACTCTCAACCAGGTCAGCTTTGTTCCGGCCGACATTGTAGCGAACAATATCGTTGCCATCTCTACCACTCCCGGCACCGCGAATAAGACTTACCATGTCGTTCGGGACGATTATTCGAACATGCTGGATATTACCGGGCTTATTACCAAGGCAACTGGCCGGCAATTCGAAATATTCAGCCTTCCCGATTTCGTTCCCGAGCTGATCCGGAGATGCCGAAAGGAAGATCTTCTCTTCCCCCTGTTGGACTTTCTGGTGGGCTCTGTCGACAACATCTCCTCGATGGAGTTCAAACGGTATGACAGCTCGTCCTATCAAATGGCCCGGGACGCCTCCGTCTGGGGCAAGCCGGACCCGTCTCTCGAAGATACGGTCAACGGCATTCTGAAATTTATGTACCGCAAAGGAATCATTTCGGTCGCGGCTCGTGAGGCCAACGCAGTGTCACCGATTTGCGAACGCGACCTGAACATCGAGAGCCATCGAAGAGGCATAGATTGCGGTGCGGATTGCCTCCAATGCATGGCCGCCGCCGGAGATCCTGAGTGTATCGAGGAGATTCCGAAGATCGAAGTCTCTGAGCAGCTCTAGATGCTCGCGGCGTCAGTGAAAATCGCCTGATCCTGATCCTGATAATGACAGTTAGCACCTGACCTCGCAGTGGTTCCACAACTCATAAGAGAAAACACCTAGGGCCGCCTAGGGTCTCTACTGGATTGCCGCAGGGTGGAAGCCGCTTTAGCCTCAAACATCGCACAAAAAGTTAGAAAGTTTTGGAGGGTTACGAACCATGAACCCAAGAAGATCGCTCCTGATTTTTTTCCTTGCAGCGGCGTCTTGGATGGTCGCGCAGTCGAAGGGTTCCAGCGGTACCCCGACGGCACGCAGCCCCGTCAATAGCAATCCCAACAATGGCAATGGCACCTCAGCTAGCGGCAACCCCGTGAACGGTTCGCCAACGAACACCAGTCCTGCGACCGGCCTCCCGGTACAGAGTGGGAGTAATGCTCTGGGAACTTCGTCCACTGCAGTGCCGACGTCCGGCTCCGCGGATCTCACAACACCAGGAGCAGCGGCAAGCGGCACCGTCGGAAATACGAACATTCCGGGCGTAACCATCACGGGCCCAACTGCCACCAACACTCCATTGCCTGGTGAGACGAACGTCGTAGGTCCACAGACGACGGGTGCACCCATTCCGGGGATGACCCCGGCCTCAAATCCGCTCGGGACCGCAGGGATGACTCCGGCCTCCGCCATCTCGAGTCCGATCGGGACTACAGGGATGACTCCGGCTTCCGCCATTTCAAGCCCGATCGGAGGGGGTGTCAACGGCGCAGGGCCACAAAATTCCACTCCGCCGGTGACCACAGGCTCGACGTCATCGGCTCCCGCCAACGCGCCCGGTGCGAATACCTCCGGTGAAACAGGTTCGAACGGTGCGTCAGCGGAAACGACAAACTCACAAAACACGGTTCCACCAAATCCCTGATTGTGATGCGAACCCGGAGAGGTTTCCCTAATGAAGAACTTATTGCTAACAACCCTGTTCATGCTGGCTACGCTGGCCTGGGCAGTGGCACAACAGCCCGGCAATAGCCCAGAGCGGAGCAATGGACAGGGTACCGCCCCGAGTTCGCAGGCGCCGGGCGCGAATCAATCCCAACCATCGACGCCCGGCGGATCGGATCAGGCCGGGTCACAGGACCAGGCGTCAAACGAGCCTGTCACCGAGGGCTGCCTGGGTGGCAGCGATCCGAACTTCACGCTCACGGACAGTGCTAACATCACCTACAAACTCAATATTCCTCCGAACGCCGATACATCAAAGCTGACGCCGCACCTGGGAGAACCGGTGGTGGTCGCGGGTGATGTGAAGGACCCGGATAAGACCAGCAGTCCCTCGATCGACGTTCACGGCATCGGTAGAGGAACAGGCAAATGCCCAGCCAGCGATTCGAAGGGCTCGGAGCCGCCGCCGAAGCGGTAGTCAAAAGCGATCGCGGGGGTTAGAAATCCCGGGAAAGCCGGGATTTTTTTGCTCCTCCTCGAGCAATCTGCCGAAATTGGCGGTCAATTTGGCGAAACATCTCGATAACGCTTATCGAACCCGAGCAATCGGCTTCTGGGCCGCGCAGATACATTCTTCGCTACTTCTTAAACACGAGCTTCTCGGTTAGCTTTTGGCCCGATTCCAATGTGCCTGTGGTTGACACCGTCATCTGCTGGCCATCCGCGGAAACCACCCACGTATCTTTTTGCGTAACCTGACCGTCGCGCTGGTAACTCGCATCCACGGTGTGAGGATCGACAAGTTCGAGCGTTACCGTATCGTTGCGCGAGTTCTTCAGATCGTATGGCTTTCCGTCAAAGCGGGCGGTATAGCTGAAGTCGCCCAGAAAACGGACCCCACCGCTTCCATCCGCCTCGATTTTGAGCACCAAGCCTTGCCGCAAACGAGTCTTGCTGAGATCCTGCGTCCACTCGCCGACAAACGGGTCAACGGCGAGCTTCGCACCGCCGGTTCGCGTCCACACCGTGATCCGATCAGGATGGCCCACGCTCGTAGTCGTGGCCGTCAGCTCCTTGCCATCCTTCGAAACTTGTTCCCGAACCGTAGCCACAACCGTTCCGTCCTTCTTCTGCGTGACCTCAGCCTGCCTCTTATCGATCCTATGCAGATCAATTTGATTGAATCCGAGATTGCCGGGCGCGGGCGAATCGTGTCCGTTCCGATTCGCAGTGAAATCAAAATGGCTTTCGCCTGACATGACCACATGCACTCCGCCGCCTCCAACGTGTGTAATGGAAAGCCGGTTCGGAGGTTCCAGGGTAGACTGCGCAGAGGCCAGCGTCCAAACGCCAATGCGAGGGTCCGTCACCGCAGACTGGGTCACCCCAGGTTGGACGGCGGCAAGCAGCCCAAGCAACAATAAGGTATGAATTGATCCTCCCACGCCGATGTCGAAAGTTTAGCAGATTCGCCTTGCTCGTTATTGTGAATGGTACTCCCTCCGCAAGAGAGCTTTAGTGGCGACGATCTTATGCCATGATGAGTGCTATGGATGCGCGCCGCTTATGGGTGTCAGGGATCGTTCTCGCAGCAGCCATTGTACTTCTTCCATTTTCTTTTCATGCTGAGCGCCACCTGGAGACCGCGACCCGTGTCGAAGGAAGCCAAGCTGAAACTGTCAGGAAAGAACTGGCTGATCGTTTTCGTTCGCCGTTCGTGGACCAAGTTGTTCTGGTGATTGAGGGACTCCCATCTGCGGATTCGGAGGAAGGCGCGCAGGCATTAGCACCCATCGTGACAGCACTGAGAGAGCAACCCGGCATTTCGGGAGTGGTGTCCTATCTCGACCTTCGTGATCCCATCTTCCTGGGCCGGGGAGGGGGAACATTTGTTATTGTCGGACTCACATCGACCAACGGTCCGCTGGAGTTGCTTGTTCCGCAGCTTCACCAGCTGGCAAGCTCGCTCGAAAATCAACTGCGCGGCCGTTATCCGGCGGTGAAAATCGAACTCACCGGCGAGATTCCACTGAATTTCGACATTCGGAAGGCGAGCTCCGACGACGTGGATCGTGGGGAAAGTCTGGTGATCCCCGCGACTCTCGTACTTCTGCTGGTGGCTTTTGGAAGCCTGATCGCCGCCCTGATTCCGTTAGCTGTTGGCCAGCTTGCCATCGCGACCACGATGGCGATTACAGGATTCCTGGCGCAGCGCTGGCACTTGTCAATTCTGGTTCAGAATTTGGCCACCATGCTCGGTCTGGGCTTGGGCATCGATTACGCGCTCCTCATGGTAAGCCGCTTCCGCGAAGCGATTTCCGCCGGGAACGACGGACCCGCAGCCGCGGTCATCGCGGCACGTCAGGCCGGTCGCACGCTCTTGGTTTCAGCCTCAACCGTAGCTATCGGATTCCTCGCCCTCTTGACGGTTCCGATCAGCGAAATCCGTTCCATCGGTATCGCGGGATTCCTGGTGGCCGGGATGAGTGTGTTGCTTACAAATACTCTCGTGCCGACCGCGCTGGCGTTGCTCGGTCGGCGGATTAATATTGGCCGATTGCCCTTCAGTCCAAAGTTGGATGAGCATCGGGCTGAATGCACTGGCGTTCGCTGGCGGCGATGGGGGAGAATGATCGTCGCGCACCCATGGCTGGCCCTTGTTTTGGCAGGCACTCCATTGCTTCTGCTCGCCTGGCAGGTCCGACGATTGGATACCAGTCTTCCGCGAGGGGATTGGCTTCCGGCGCAGGCTGAATCTGTCCGTGCCCTCCACACCCTGCGCCGAATGGATCGTGAAGGCGTGGTTGAATCGTTGCGCATCATTATCGAGCTTCCAACCGACTCCATCGCGCAAACCGACGCTGGGTGGAATGTGCTGGATCGTCTCACCAAGCGTCTCGCGAGCGACCCTCGTTCCGACCGCGTGATTTCTATCACTACGATTGCGGAGGGCAACCGGTCTTCCCTCCTTAACATCTCGCGGGACACCCGTCGAACATTTCTAAGTAGTGACGGACGAGCCGCGCTGATTGAGGTGTTACCCGCAAGTTCGGTCTCCCTGCGCGGCCAAGTCAACTGGGTGCGGGAAATTCGCAAGACAGGAGCGCTAGCTCTCACCGGAGTGCCTGGCACAACCCTTCTCGTTGGGGGCATCCCGGCACTCAACGCCGATTATGAATCGATTATTAAGGACCGCCTTCCGCCAGTAACGGGGCTGGTCGTCGGGGGGACGCTGCTTGCGCTACTATGCGGGTTCCGATCGATCTTCGCCGCGCTGAAGGCTATCGCGCTTAACCTGTTCTCGGTTGCTGCGTCCTTCGGAGCATTGGTTTTGGTTTTTCAAGACGGGCACGGAAGCAGATTCCTCGGAGTTCCTGGAGGAACAGGCAGCGTCTTTCCTCTGGTTCCGATCGTCGCCTTTGCCATCGTCTTCGGATTAAGCATGGACTACGAGGTATTTCTGGTAGCACGCGTTCTCGAAGCCAGAAGAAGTGGTCTAAGTGAATTGGATGCGATCCCGGAGGGTATGGCTAGGACCGCGGGCCTGATTACCAGCGCCGCCGCGATCATGATCGTGGTATTTGCGGCATTCACTTTCGGAAGTTTCCTGGTGGTCAAGATGATCGGATTTACCTTGGCTGTCGCGGTGCTGATCGACGCCACACTCGTTCGTATCGTGATCGGCCCCGCGCTCCTTCGTCTTGCGGGTGATTGGAACTGGTGGCCCGGGGGCTTGCCAAAGCAAGCAAGGCGCGATTGAAGGCGAGTCGCGGAATGCGTCACCGTGGTTGTCGAGTCCACTTGCCTTTAATTTACTGAACCTGTTGCGAGGCGAGTCGCAAAGCTGCAGGCTTCGTTCTGTCCGCATTCTTTTGTGGTTCTTCACGCGGCGACACCTGCGCTACCTGGTTCAGGAGTTCCTGTTCCTCCGGTGAAAAATTTCGGTATCGGCCAGATTCGACCTGCCGCCGCCGCGCCTCGGGCGGCATGGCAAGCAAAGCCTGAATCACGTTTCGCACTTGTTGCCGCGGAACCGTGTGTTGCTGGTAGTTCGACAACCAGTACTTTGCAGAGTCAATGTCTCCGCCCGTTTTGTGGCTCGCGAACGTCATCGACGGTGTGTCGTTTACGCCAGGTGATCTCTCCGGTCCAGGATAGCTCGAATTCTGCCGCTGCGAGTTGTCACTCGGATCTCCATTGCCACGGTTATACCGATCCGGGTCCGCTGGCGCATACGTGGGCGGCCCATAGTATGGGTAATTCGGAGAGTAGGGATAGCCATAGGGATTGTAGGGGTAATAATAGGGATAGCCATAGGCATACGGGTAACCCGCCCAGTAGGAACCCCAACCCCAGCCCCAACCAAAGCCGACACCGACTCCCCATCCCGGGTAACCCCAGCCGCGCCAGCCGTACCCGCCCCAGCCTCCACGCCAGCCATAACCGCCCGAACCGCCATGCCAGCCAACTCCACCCCAGCCTCCGTGATACCCGCCGAAGCCACCTCCGTGGAATCCGCCACCAAATCCGCCGCCGTGGAAGCCTCCACCACCATGGAAGCCGCCGCCACCGCCGCCATGGCCACCAGCCGCAAAAGACGACTCGGGCACGCAAATCAGGACAACCAATGTAACCAGAATGCAAAGAGCTCGCAACCGCCTGGGTTTTTTCATCTCAACGTCTCCGCCGCCCCACCTTTAGTTTGATGATACTCCCGTTTATCCGGTGGCCTACAACTTTCAGGATGCGGTTCACCAAGCCTGCGACCGCCGCAGCCAGAGAGCCGTCGTGCCGTTTTCCGGTAGTCACGGCAGCGTCGTGGTTCAGCGCCTTAAGCTCGCTTCTTGCGTAGCCGTCGTGCACTGGCGTCGGCAGCGCCCCTCCCACCCACACGCGCTTTGCCGCTTCGCGCCATTCCGGAAAATACTCGTTTCGGCATGCCGTTCTTCCTTGCCATTCACGACCACAACGCCCGGCTTCACACATCCATTAGCAGAGAGCACAACGCAGCAACGCCCGCCCCGTGAGGCGTCTGCATTTTCTAGTTGAGATTGACTTCTCGGTCGGCCATCGGCGATCCTTCCCGATCTGATATCAGTGTAGGCATCACCAACTTGCGAGGGCTGGAGAACAACAAGGACTGGCGGAGAGGGGGGGATTCGAACCCCCGATACAGGTGTTAGCCCGTATAACGGTTTAGCAAACCGCCGCCTTCAGCCACTCGGCCACCTCTCCGCAATAATAACGAGGTTCTAGGCGGTTCCTGCGTGTGTGCTGTACGTCATGAAGATTGTAGAGTGCGAACCCTAGCGAGCGCAACCAGAACAAGCTCAGGGCTCGAGGTTCACCTGGAATCCGAAGGCCTTGAGCAAGTCTGGAGGCACATACTTGTGGTCTTTGTTTCGCAACACCCACTCTCGGAGCTCGATCGAGCTTTGATACTGGTCGGGCGAGAGCTTGAGCGAATCGACCACCCTTTCAAACGAACTTGCAGATAAGGGCGGCGTGTTCAGCGCTCCGGGGCTGTTCGAGTTCGGGGTGCCACGTTGCGGTGCCATCAAGAGCCTCCGTGATTGACAAATTATATCTGGCCGGGTACCCGCTCAATTCTGACAGGAGACTACACCTTTTGTCACCTCTTCCAGAACCCCGTTTACGCGGAAGACCAGGCGACCCGGACTTTCTACTCCTTGCGGTTTATTCGATTCTCAGGTAACGTCACTTTCTGGATGGGACGCTGCCTATGAAACGGATGTTGCACCTGCTGCGACGCTCTCCGATTGCCCAACTCGGGCCGCTCGAGCGGCGATTGCTTGCTGCTCTATGGACGCGAGGAAGCTCAACTGTTCGCGAGATTCTGGACATCGGCGACATTAAGCTTGCCTACACTACGGTGATGACCACGCTCGACCGGCTTTACAAGAAACAATTGCTAGACCGTGTAGCCGAGGGTAGAGCGTTTCGTTATTCTCCACGCTATACGCAGGAAGAACTTGAGAAGGCTGCTGTCGGCGAAACCATCCGGCAACTGCTTGGTTCGGGCGCCGCGCTTCCACTTTCGTACCTGGTGGAAGCAGTCAGCGAACATGATGCTAGCCTGCTGGATGATTTGCAGCGATTGCTCGATGAAAAGCGCCGCGAACTTGGAAACAGGGAGAAGGCCTGATGTTTGCCGCACGCTGCATCGGAGTTTCGCTGGCCGTTTTCGTGCTGCTGTATGTGTCACTTTCTCTGAGCGTTTCCTGGGGATGGAAACTTATACGACGCGTGTGTCGACCACGCTCGGCCCGCGGCTCGGCTGATTTATTGTTCGCTCTGCGCATGCTTCCGCTCACAGTGTCCACCATTGTAACTTTTGCGTTTACGCTACCATCTTTTTTGCTGCTGGAACCGCGCTCGACCAATGAAGCGATCGGCACCGCTCCGCTGGCCTTGGGTCTGTGCTGCCTGATCCTGATCGCGACAGGAATTACTCGAGCGGCCATGACTCAACGGAGGGCGTCCCGGGCCCTGATCAAGTGGCTGGACGGCTCCATGTTGATGGAACCCCAGATTCTCGAGTCGGGTGAAGCTGTCCCGATTTTTCGCACTGGCAACAGCGCGCCGGGTCTGACCGTCGCGGGTGTTTGCGCTCCCAAGGTACTGGTGTCGGAAGCTGCCTTTGCCACGCTGAATCCGCCAGAGCTTCGAACCGCCCTGCGGCATGAGATTGCACACGCGCTTCGCTACGACAATCTAAAGAAACTAGTCTTCCGCTTTTCAGCGTTTCCCGCGATGGCCGATTTGGAGCGGACATGGTCGGAGCAGACTGAGATGGCTGCGGATGACGCCGCCGTATCGAGCTTTCAGGATGCGCTCGATCTCGCCGCTGCATTGATCAAAGTCTCAAGACTGGGCCCCGCGGAATCTTCCAGTGAACTCACCATGGCCCTGCTGCACAGTTCCACTGCGTTAAGTGCGCGCGTGCATCGGCTGGTCAGGTGGGAAAAGCGCCAGAAGCCCCAGACTCGCAGCAGCTGGTGGTACACTCTGCCCGTTATGGCGACGCTCCTCGGAGTGCTTATGGCTTACGGCTCGGCGCTCACCCAGATGCATAACGTGACCGAATGGCTGGTGCGCTAGAGTTTCTTCAGCGTTCAGCTCCTAAGCATAAACACGTTGTCATCCCGCTACGTTGCCCTACCGCAACTCATAAACACGTTGTCATCCCGAGCGAAGCGAGGGATCTGGGTTTCGCTCGCGTCATCAGGGATGCCACGGTTGGCAAGAACCCAGATCCCTCGCTCTGCTCGGGATGACAGCGCAGAAACGAGATCGCAAGATCTACCGCCGCACAGCCGGCACCTTTGCTGCTTCCGGAGGCGCGCTGGGCATCGTCGTTACACGCCCAGTCTGCGGCGCGCTTTGCGCTGGCGCCGGTACCGCTGTTGGGGCAGCCGGTGCCGTCAATCCCAGTTGCTTGCGAACCTCGGCGTCGAGCTTGATCAGTGTGTCTTTGTTTTCCTTGAGGAATGTACGTGCATTTTCGCGGCCCTGGCCGATGCGTTCTCCCTTATAGCTGTACCATGCACCGGACTTCTCCACGATGTTATGAAGAGCGGCGATGTCGAGCAAGTCGCCTTCTTTTGAAATCCCCTCACCGTACATGATGTCGAATTCGGCTTCGCGGAAGGGGGCGGCTACCTTGTTTTTTACGACTTTGATCTTGGTGCGTGAACCGGTCACCACGTCGCCGTCCTTGATTGCGGCGATGCGGCGAATGTCAATTCGCACCGACGAGTAAAACTTTAAGGCTCGTCCACCGGTTGTGGTCTCGGGATTGCCGAACATCACGCCGATCTTTTCCCGGATCTGGTTAATGAAGATCAAGCAGGTCCGCGACTTCGAAACTGTTCCCGTCAGCTTACGCAAAGCCTGGGACATCAGCCTCGCCTGCAAGCCCATATGACTGTCGCCCATCTCGCCATCGAGTTCAGCTTTGGGCACCAGCGCGGCAACCGAGTCGACGACCAGCACATCGATCGCGCCCGAGCGCACCAAAGCCTCGGTGATTTCAAGTGCTTGCTCGCCGTAATCCGGCTGAGAAACCAGCAGGTTGTCCACGTCGACGCCGAGTTTCTTAGCATAGCCGGGATCAAGCGCGTGTTCGGCGTCCACAAACGCAGCCATGCCTCCCATCTTTTGAGCTTCTGCGATTACTTGTAATGTGATCGTGGTTTTGCCTGAGGATTCAGGCCCGAAAACTTCGACCACGCGTCCGCGAGGGAAACCGCCGACGCCCAAAGCCGCGTCGAACGAAATCGCGCCCGTGGGGATCACGGCAATCGGAACGATCGCTTCCTTCGATCCCAGACGCATGATCGAACCCTTGCCAAACTGCTTTTCTATTTGTGCAAAGGCTAGATCAAGTGCTTTTGCTCGTTCGTCGGCCATATGAGGCGGCTCCTTTTGTGATGGCAGGATGATTCAGGCCGAATTATACACGCTGCTCTAAGCGAAGGAAAAGCGAATTCGACAACAATCGGTGGAAAGTTCCCGAATCGGTACTTCGTTTTGACGAACTATTCCAACACCGCCATAATTTCTCGCCATAAATAGTTCCGCCATCGCGTTGGGTTCAACGCTGCTATCCGCAGATTGTCAGCGACGCGGCAGGCCTCGGAAAATCCTCGATTCGTATCAGGGTCTTCGGGCATACCGCAAGTCTACGAGAATCCGTCCGG
>Ga0206956_1037_pt1 | contig 46789 bp, 38 predicted proteins | sample Alteio_BWOrgHeat_35_FD_153252 | JGI IMG/M metagenome (GOLD analysis project Ga0206956, IMG submission 153252) | Enriched cells from forest soil in Barre Woods Harvard Forest LTER site, Petersham, Massachusetts, United States -... | ecosystem: Environmental > Terrestrial > Soil > Temperate forest >...
GCAAGTACATCGTCAACTGGTGTCCGCGCTGCGGAACCGCGATCTCTGATCTCGAAGTCAAGCACGAGGAGATTTCCGGCAAGCTGTATGAGATTCGCTATCCGGTGATTGGTACGAACGAATTCATCACGGTGGCCACGACGCGGCCTGAGACGATGCTCGGCGACACTGCCGTCGCCGTGAATGCTGGAGACGCGCGCTACAAGCATCTGCACGGGAAGAAAGTTTTATTGCCGTTGATGAATCGGGAGATCCCGATCATCACCGATAATCTGGCGCAGCCGGAGTTTGGAACCGGCGCGGTGAAGGTGACGCCGGCACACGATCCCAATGACTTCGAGGCTGGACTACGCCACAATTTGCCGCAGATTGAGGTGATCGACGACCAGGCTCGCATGAACGAAAATGCGGGACCGTATGCCGGATTGGATCGCTATGAAGCTCGCAAGCGCGTGCTGGAAGACCTGCGCCAGCAAAATTTCCTGGTCGGCGAGAAAGACTACACCATCTCGATTGGAAAGTGCGATCGCTGCGGCACGGTAGTCGAGCCACGGCTGTCGACGCAATGGTTCATCAAAATTGCGCCGCTCGCGCAACGCGCGACCGAGGCCGTCGAGAACGGCGAAATCACGATTGTCCCGGACAACTACAAACAGATTTACCTGAACTGGATGCACAACATCCACGACTGGTGCATCTCGCGGCAACTGTGGTGGGGACATCGGATTCCGGCATGGCATTGCTCGTGTGGCGAAATTATTGTCGCTCGCGAGGCTCCAGAAAAGTGCACGAAATGCGGCGGCTCCAAGCTTACGCAAGACACCGACGTGCTGGATACGTGGTTTTCTTCGGGCTTGTTGCCGTTCACGACTTTAGGTTGGCCGGAGAAGACGCGTGACCTGGATGTTTTCTATCCAACCACGCTGCTCATTACCGCGTACGAGATTCTGTTCTTCTGGGTCGCCCGCATGATCATGTTCGGTTGTCATTTTATGCAAGGGCATCAGCAGGATCCGAAGGTGAAGCAAGCCAGCGGGTGGGGCGACAAGAAAGACGACAGCGTTCCCTTCCGCCAGGTTTATATTCACGCGTTGGTGCGCGATGCCGACCGGCAGAAAATGTCGAAGACCAAGGGCAACGTGATCGATCCGCTCGACATCATCAAGCGTTTTGGAACCGATGCCACGCGTTTCACGCTGGCGGCTATGGCTGCGCCGGGGACCGACATCGCGTTCAACGAAAGTCGAACCGAAGGTTATCGCAATTTTGCCAACAAGATTTGGAATGCGGCGCGGTTCATGTTCATGAACATTGACCGTGTTGCACTAGGGCTTCGGCCCGTGACTGGATCTCGCACAAACAGTGGAGTGGCGGGCGCTGAGGCGGTCGCACTGGAGGATCGATGGATCCTTTCGCGATTTAATCGTGTCACCAAAAGCGTAAACGAGTCACTGGAGACCTACCGCTTCCACGAAGCCGCCAATCAGATCTACGATTTTTTCTGGGGTGAGTTTTGTGACTGGTACATCGAATTAATCAAGCCACGGTTGCTGGACGGAGCTGACCGTCAATCTAGCCGTATCGCGTGCGCGAATTTGTTGGGTATTTTTGAAGCTGCGCTGCGCCTCTTGCATCCGGTAATGCCGTTTATCACCGAAGAAATCTGGCATGCGATTTACGATGGTCAGCCGCCTTTGCAGTCGATTGCTCTAGCGCCGTATCCGCAGGCGGATGAGAAGCAATTGGATTTAACTGCCGAGACCGAGATGGCCATCTTGCAAGATATGATCGTCAGTGTGCGGAATTTACGGGCAGAGTTGAAGGTCGATCAGAAACAAAGGGTGCCGATCCAGGTCTTCGTTACAGAACCAGAGATTCGTAAGTTGATCGCACAGAATCAGGGCGCAGTGGAGCGACTGGCAAACGTCGAGAAGATCGAGTTTGTCGACAATTCACTGGCCAAGCTATCCTCCACACGTCACACGGCGCGTTTCGATGTGCATGTCATCTATGAGAGAAAGATTGACGTCCCCACAGAGCGAGAGCGGCTGAAGAAAGAACTGGAACAGATCGAAAAAGAGTTTGCCAACGGCCAGCGTCAGTTGGGCAACGAGCAATTTCTTGCTAAAGCTCCGGCGAAGGTTGTAGAGGGCATTCGGAGGCGGGCGCAAGAGCTGGAAATTCTGCGCGAAAAAGTTAAGAGTAAGCTGGATGAGTTGAAGTAATGCAGGGACGGGCGAGGACGCCGATCTTCCATCAATGAGCAATTATGGACTGGAATAGCCGACGCATTACTGCTGTGATCGAGAACGCGCTGCTGGAGGATCGCGCTACCCGCGATGCAACCAGCTACGCCTGCATTGACCCCAACCAGCGCGCCTCCGCCACGATTCTCGCCAAGCAGGATTGCATTCTTGCCGGCATCGGCTGTGTTTCGCGCATTCTGGATTGCTATGCGGCACTGGACGGGGCGGTTACCTCACATTACGAAGTTACTACTCATCCTGAAATCTTCGATGGCATCCGCCTGCGTACGGGGCAGTCGATTGCTGTGATCCAGCACAATGCGAGGGTGATTCTTTCCTGCGAGCGCGTGATTCTGAATTTCATGCAACGGTTGAGTGGGATTGCCACGTTAACGCGGCAGTTCGTAGATGCTGTTTCTGGTACCAAGGCGCGAATTCTGGATACGCGCAAGACTGTACCGGGGCTGCGAATGCTGGATAAGTATGCGGTGCGTTGTGGAGGCGGTCAGAACCATCGTCTCGATTTATCGGACGGCGTTCTGATCAAGAACAATCACATCGCGCTGGCGGGAGGCATTGTGCCCGCGCTGGAACGCGCCCACAAGAACCGGCGAGGCGAACAGATTATCGAAATTGAAGTCCGCACGCTCGAGGAGTTGGAGCAGGCCCTCGAGCATGGTGGCGAAGCGATTCTGCTCGACAACATGTCGGTCGAAACGGTGAAGCGCGCGGTCGAGCGCTGTTCCAAGGTGGAACGCCGGATTCCACTCGAGGTCTCGGGTGGGATCACACTGGAAAACGTTCGCGCTTACGCCGAGACGGGAGTGAATTTTATTTCAGTCGGCGCGCTCACGCACTCCGCCAAGGCAGTGGATATGAGCATGCGCTTAGCCCCGGCCTGACGCGGGATTGCTGTTTCGGGGCCCATCCCTCATAATTCCCGGATCAAGCAATCGGCGCCAAAACGGAGGTCGCGGGCAACTGTGGCCTTGCCGCAGAAGGCCGCGGCACAAACTGACGCCCGCCTGGGACGCATTGTCCGCCTTCTCATCGATCACGCCACGGTCGTCGTGAGCGGAACAAAAATCGCGGCGGAGATCGGCACAACTCGCTCTGAGATTTGGCGCCTGGTTCAGCACTTGCGCGATCTGGGAGTTGATATTGCCGGCCATCCATCAACCGGATACAGCCTCAGGTCCATGCCTGACCTGCTGCTGCCGGATATGCTCACCCCGCAATTGCATGGAACACTTTTCGGCGAACACATTCATCACTACTACAAGATTGGATCTACCAACACGGTTGCCCTGGAAGCTGCGAGCGCCGGCGCTCCCGAGGGCAGCATTTTCCTGGCGGAGCAACAGACTGCTGGACGAGGTCGGGGAGCCAACCAGTGGCACTCGGAACGATCGGTTGGAATTTATTGCAGTGCGCTCTTGCGTCCGGCGCTGCCACCATCTGAGGCGCTCGTCCTCACGCTCGCTGCCGGGCTAGCCGTATGTGCCGCGATTCAGGAGATTGACTCACGCGTGGTTCCGGATCTGAAGTGGCCTAACGATGTTTTGATCGATGGAAAGAAAGTCTGCGGCATCCTGACCGAGATGCACGCTGAGGTCACGCGCGTGCGGTATATTGTGGTTGGAATCGGGATCAATGTGAATCAATCGAGTTTCCCCCCGGAATTGCAGGCGATCGCAACTTCTCTGCGTTTGGCGACGGGTACCGAATGGTCCCGCGTCGAAGTGTGCGTAGCGTTGTTAAGATCGCTCGACCGGGAATATCGCAGCTTGCTCAAGAATCCCGATGCGGCTGCGTCGATCCTGCACCGCTTTGAGGAGCGATCGCCTTCGGCTCGCGGACAGCGCGTCGTGGTCGAGGGCGACGGCTTCGAGGGAGTAACGGAAGGCCTAGATTCGCGCGGATTTCTGCAGGTTCGCACCGCACAGGGTATGCGTACTGTCTTGAGTGGAGTAGTGAGACCAGCGTAGCTTTTGCCGAGCAGGCTCGGCTTGGACGCCGGGGGCAACTGCCCTCACGTATTCTTATATGCTTCTAGTTCTCGATGTCGGCAACACCAACACGGTACTGGGTGTTTTCGCCAAGGCGGCGAAGCTTGCTTCGTCTGGTAATGGCGAATCAGAATCGCCACGCTATGAATTGCTGGTTGCGAATTGGCGAGTTGCAACGGTCGCGACTCAGACCGTGGACGAGTATGGCGTGCTCTTCCGCAATCTTTTCGCGATGGGCAACCTCGAGGCAAAGGCAATTCACGGCATCGTGATTTCATCGGTCGTGCCGCCTCTGGATTCCACACTGGGGCAAGTCTGTGAACGGTACTTCGGTACTAAACCACTTTTCATCGAACCCGGCGTAAAGACCGGGATGCCCGTGCACTACGACAATCCGGCTGAAGTGGGCGCCGACCGCATCGTGAACTCTGTTGCCGCGTTCGAAAAATATGGCGGCCCATGCGTCATCGTAGACTTCGGGACGGCGACCACGTTCGATTGCGTGTCGCCCAAGGGAGAATACTTGGGCGGTGTTATCTGCCCGGGAATTGGGATCTCCGCCGACGCGCTGTTCGAGCGTACGGCGCGCCTTACCCGTGTGGATATCCGCAAGCCGGCTCACGTGATTGGCAGCAATACTGTGAGCAGCCTGCAATCTGGCCTTTACTATGGCTACCTTGGCTTGGTTGATGGAATCCTGGAATTGCTGGTTCAAGAATTGGGGAATGAAACCAAGGTAATCGCCACGGGAGGTCTGGCTTCGCTGTTTGGTTCGGGCTCGAAACATATTAGACAGGTGGATGAGTTCCTGACCCTGGAAGGGCTGCGGATTATCTGGGAGCGCAACGTGACGGCGAAACCCACTCGCGAGGCCGCATCGTCCAAGACTTCTTCCGGAAACAAACTACGCTCGCGCTGATCGTCGAGACCAACCCTTCGTGGAAAACTACTTCAACTACTTCACCGAAATCGAGGAACATTTTCAGCGACGACGCGGACGCATCCAGCTATCTCCGCTCGATTGGGCGCTGATCGAAACCTGGAAAGATGCGGGGATTCCTCTGGAGGCTGTGTTGCGTGGCATTGATGCGGCGTTTGACAAGTACGAGCAGCGTCCGTCGAAGTCACAGAAGATCAATAGCTTGGCTTATTGCGCGCAGGCCGTGTTGGTGGCGGCGGAGGAGATGAAGGAGGCGGCGGTGGGTGCGGCGACGCCCGATTCACAAAACCGTCCCACTAACGGCTTTCAGGCGCCAGAAATCTCTGCCTTCCTCCGGCGTAACGCGGAACAACTCGACGACGCGAAGCTTCCCGAAGCAAAAGGCATCAATGCGACGCCGTTGGCCAGAGAAACCGCAAGCACATTGCGCGAGATCGCCTCCGAACTGGACTCCAACAAGCCGCTGCCGCGATTGGAAGATCTGGAGCGGCGACTCTCGGTGACGGAAGATCAACTGTTTGCGGTCTTACTGGCGGCCACACCGAACGAGCAGATCGTCAGCGTGCGTGCGGAGGCTGATCGGGAACTTGCGCCCTATCGGCGTAAAATGCCGTCAGCCCAAATCGAACAATTGCAGAAACAGTTTGTACACAAACGTTTACTGGAGAAATACGGGATTCCTAGACTCAGTCTGTTTTATATGTGAGTACAGCCGAGCTTCACTGCAGGCGGAAACGTTCGTTCATCAACCTCTGCAGGCGTGGTTTGTACAGAATGTCGTAAGCGAATTCTTTGTCGGGAAACATTGCCAGCGCTGCTCGCTTGGCGCCGGCCACCAACTCGGACGCTTCTTCGACGGTGAGGTTTGGATCCTGACCAATCACCGACATCACCATGCTGATCATGATTTGCAGGCGTCGGATATTTCGCGCCTCTTGCTCCCTTTCGCCGGCAACCGCCGGTTGTCCACGCCTTTCCAAACTACTCATGTGGCCCCCACAGTATTAGATGTTTCTCGGCTCACGCACGTTGCGCTCGCCCTTGCCAACTATTGTCGTGGCATGGAGTGCGGAGCGCAATGGCCTCGTTGGTGTAGACCTTCGGTTACCTCGGACGTAAAGAGTCATAACGCGAAAGCCTCGAAAAACGAATGCACCCCCCAAGATCTGCTTGGTCGAGTTAGAATCAGACACACGCGCTGTGGAAATACGCGCGGCGGATTGCCCCTTTTGGCCGATCCTGATCGGAGGTAAAGATGGCAGATACGACTTCATCTGGAAAAGAACGTCCTAATCCGAATGAGAAACTGGTGCGCGTGTTTGATACCGAACAGGAGTCAGAGGCTATGGTGGTGCGTGGCCTACTCGAATCCGCCGGTATTGAATCGGACTTGACTTCCCTGGATGCGCAACAGGACATTTTGCCGGGCGTGGGTGGAACTGTGATTCTGGTGCGAGAAGAGGATGCAGCCGAGGCGCGGCGAATGATCGAGGAATATCGGCAAACGCCCGACGAGCTTGAGACTGCGGAGTTTGCAATCAATGAAGAGCCGCCGGCTGAGAGCTAACGGTTTTTCCGTCAAGGTAGAACGTGACTGCCCCGTCCATATCCGTCCGGTAGGTTAAAACGTGCGCTGCCGCCAGGCGGTCCAATACTTCCTGCCGGGGATGCCCATAAACATTGCGGGCGCCCACTGAGATGACCGCAAATCGTGGATGCACCGCAGCCAGTAGTTCGGGGATGGTCGAGGTCGAGCTTCCATGATGACCGACTTTAAGAACGTCAGCTTGCGGATTCTCCTCCACAACCTGTTTTTCTGTTTTCTTCTCCGCGTCTCCCTCGAGTAAAGCGGACGTTGCCCCATAACTGATTTTGATAACCAGCGACTCGTCGTTCGGGCGGGAAGGATGCGCCTCAACGTCCCGTGGCGGCGCCAGAACCGCGAGCCTTGCACCTCCGACTTCAAGATTGTCTCCGGCCCTGTGAAGAACGAAAGGAATCTTCAGAGCTCTCGCTTCATTTAGAAGAGTCTGCAACTCCGGACTTGGCGAATCCACTCCCAGCCATAACTCGCGCGGATGAAAATTGGCCAGAACTGCCGCCATGCCTCCCATGTGGTCGGCGTGCGCGTGGGTTAATGCCACAATGTCGAGCTGATGAAACCCTCGCGACCACAGGTAGGGCGAGACCACATCCTCACCGATATCCAGCTCTGAGTGCATCCAGGGCGGGATACCACCAGCATCGACCAAAAGCGTGCGGCCTTGCGGCGAAACCAGAAGGATCGAATCGCCCTGGCCAACATCGATAGCGGTGAGTTCGAGTACTCCTGGCCGCATTTGCGGATGCGGCGGGACGGCGCAGATCCAAAAAGCGCTTAGAGTTAGCCCAGCCCATCCGGCTGCTACTAGCAACCAGCGACGGCGGCGACTGAGTACCATCGCAAGAATGATCGCGCTGCTGCCCAACAGAATGGCGCCAAGTTGCGGAGTGGGAACGCGAGTATCTGCAATTCGCAAAGCGCCCAGCCATCGCACCGGACCACTCATTGCGTGAAGGGCAACCGTCGCAATCAATGCTGGAAGCTTGGCCAGGGCGATTGAGGCATAACTTGCCGTGATGGCCGCAATAGCCGTGATCATGATAATTTCGGTGAGAGGTACGGCCAGGACGTTCGCGGGCAATGAGACCAGAGTCGCGCGATGAAAGTAGTAAGCCATGGGCAAGGCGAATCCAGCCTGGAGCACGGTGGAAATCACGAGAAACTCACAGGCCACAAGCAGCACCCGCGCGGTGGCTGATAGTAGGATCAGCGGACTGCGCTTTCCGAAGAAACGTTGCAACCGGCCGGCAAGCATCCTCAGGTCAAGCCGAAGCTGGGCCATTGACGGAGGTAATGCTGCGTCATAGCCGATGGAGTCCAGGCTCCGCAAAGCCTGAGACAGTGGTTGTGTTGTCCGCTCCAGAAGAGGCGCACTGATACCAGCAATGACCAGCACGCACAGAAAGCTGAGCTGGAAACTCGCTCCCAGCAGTGCCGAGGGATCGACAATCAGCAACGCTAGCGCCGCCGCGCCGATGGTGTTCAGAATGGATTTTCGGCGATAGAGCAACCGTGCACTCAAATACAGCGCAAGCATAAGCGTAGCTCGCCAGACCGGAACGCCGACTTCAGTCAGGAGGGCGTAGGCAACGGTGAGCAGGACTGTGATTGCGCTGGCGACCAGATCACTGACCTGCATACGGCGCAGCAGCCAAAATGTCACAAGCGCGAGAACGGCAACTTTCAATCCAGAGATCACCAGCACGTGGTATGTGCCGGTGCGCTGGAAGTCGGTGAGAATGTCGCGCCCGAGGAACGAATTCTCCCCGATCAGCATGGCATCCAGCAACGATGATTCGTCTGGCTTCCAGAGGATCTGGATTCTCTCGATCAGGCCTCGGCGGAGGCGTGTCCGCCATAGTTCGGCGCGGCTGCCAGCAAAGCCTGGCAGGAGTTCAACCGTCTCCAACTTGGTTGAGCCAATCGCCACGATTCCGTTGTCTGCCAGATATCCCACGTAATCGAAGGCGCCAGGATTTCGAAAGTTGCGTGGTGGATAAATCCTGGCCTGGAACCGCAATCGTTCTCCGTAGCGGAACCAATGTATGGGCTGAGGGCTGGATTTTTCGGACTCGTTATTTTCCTCAGTCTTTGTCTCGTGGCCATAAAGGCTGACGCGAAGCCCGGAGTGGACGGCTACGATTTCGCTTCCCGTCTGTACTTGCTCGGTCCCCAAATCCAACCTCTGTTGAACATCGTTCTTCTTTTCCAGCAAAACTCCTTCTTTGACTACATGGGCGGTAATGATTACTTCGCGACCGTCTGCAAATGCAAGAATGCTCGCACCGTCCTGATTATTTGGCGCTCGGAGTTGCATCACCCATGCTCCCGTCACGAACAGAGCTGCTAACCCAAGAGCAAAGGCACTCTTGGCTCGCGAGCGGAGAAAAAACGCCGCTGCTGCTGAGAAAACGACGGCTGCAACCAGCCACCACACCGGTGGACGCGAGGCATAGGCGCCGGCAACAATTCCCCCGGCGTATGCCACGGCAGCCCAAAGCATAGGTTGGCGCGATAGCGGTTTCGTGGGAGTGATCGAGGGTCGGCTCGCCGGCGGATTCACCCGGTCGCTCGAAGGAAGCAATCAAGAATTGGCGAACCGGCTTGAATATTGGCCTCCCTCGGGCTTCGGAAGGAACGATCAGTACTGGCTAACTTCTGAGTCTCACCTAACTACCTGGCAAGATGAAACACGCTCTCCAAGTGGTAGGTCTGGGGGAACAGATCGATCAGGTACACCTGCTCGATGCGGTATCCAGCGCTGAACAGGCCAGCCAGATCACGAGAGGCAGTCGCCGGATCGCAGGAGATGTAGGTCATCCGGTGCGCTCCCAATCCGACGATGCTCTGGACCACACTTTCCCCCAGACCGCTCCGTGGCGGGTCCACCACCACGAGATCGGGCCGCGACTTACCGGCTAGGCTCCGCAAGAAATCGGCGGTAGTCGCCTGGAGAGCCTTCACGTTCGAAGGGGAATTGTGGAGCAGATCAGCATAAGAAGTCTGTGACGATTCGACCGCGATTACCTGTGCAAATCTTCGGGCCAACAGGGTGGCGAAGAGTCCCACGCCGGCATAGAGATCGACTGCCGTTTCGCCCGATTGCCCCTCAGTGACGATCTTCACTAATTCGTTGATTAGATAGCGGTTAACCTGAAAGAAAGCTCCGGCGCTGACGCGGTAAAAGGCGGCGTCGGTGCTGTAGGTAAGGTCTCCCGCTCCCCACGAATAGATTTGCTTCGGCTCGGCAGTGCCGGGCGTGTTGGATAACTTTTCTCTGAAAATCACAACGCCTGCGACTTCCGGCAGAGCGCTCGGCACAGTTGCCGCCCATTCTCTTACCGGAGTGCTCGGGGTTCCGGGTCCGCAGGAAGCCTCAATCAAAAGTTGAGTGTCGTCAGCATTGGCAAAAAACTCAATCTCACGAATTCCGTCCGGTACTGAGTGCTCGCGTCCCATTCGCCAAAAGGCGGCAATGGCGCGATTAATCAACGGCGAACTGACTGGGCATTCCTCGACGGGAAGCAGTTCGTGGGAACCGAATTTGTAGTAACCGAGTGCGAACTCCGGAATAACGCGAACCTGCAGCCGACTTCGATTGCGATAGTTCCACATGGGAGAAGCATGAATTTCTATGGTTGCTTCCAGATCGAGCTTGGCGATGCGGCGAAGATTCTCTTTCAGGATCCCCGCCTTGCTCTCTAACTGATGCTCGTAGCTGATGTGCTGATAGTGGCAGCCGCCGCAGTGCCGGAAGTAAGGACAATTCGGCTCTACCCGGTGCGGAGAAGCTTGCAGAATCGCCTCCACCTTGCCCCTGGCAAAACCGCGTTTCTGTTCGAGCAACGAAGCCTCGATGCGCTCGCCCTCAAGAACAAAGGGTACGAATACTGCTTTGCCGGGACCCTGTTCATCCGCCGGCAGCCGTGCCAGTCCGTCACCGCCATATACCAGTTTTTCGATGGTGAGTTGCAAGCGAAGATTCTATGCTATTGAGGCCACAAATCATGAATGATCGTGGACTCTCGATTTCCGGCCGGCGGGAATCGCAATGAATCCACACGTTTGACCCTGTCAGCCGCGTCGGACTAGACTGCGCTGTGCAGCGGAGGTCTTCCATGAAACCAGTTTTATTGGCCTTCCTCGTGGTGGTTCTGTCAACGTTTGCGGCGGTGGCCGATGAAGGCAATCATCACGAAGATCTGACCACGGATCAGTTGGGCACCGTCCATTTTCCGGTTTCGTGCGCGACAGCGGTGCAGAAACCATTCGAACGCGGAGTCGCGCTGCTGCATTCATTCTGGTACGAGGAAGCGGAAAAAGAATTCGAAGAGATCGCGAAAGACGATCCGCACTGCGCAATGGCGCATTGGGGAATCGCCATGAGCATCTGGCATCAACTCTGGAACCAGCCGGACGCAGCGACCATCGCGCGAGGCCACGCCGAGATCAAGAGCGCCAGATCCCTGCATCCGAAGACCGACCGAGAGCGCGACTACATCACTGCCGTGGACGAATTCTACCGCGGCAAGAGACGCGGCTATCACGATCGAGCCGACACCTACAGCCAGGCAATGGCAACCACCTACAAGGATTTTCCCGACGATCGCGAGGCAGCCGCATTCTATGCGCTATCGCTGCTCGCCTCTGAGCAGGACAACGACACAACCTTTGCCAATCGAAAGCAGGCAGCCGCGGTCCTGGAAACGCTATTCAAGGTAGAGCCCGACCATCCCGGAGTGGCACACTATTTAATCCACAGCTACGACAAGCCACAACTGGCTCAACTCGGACTGCCCGCGGCACAACGTTACGCGAAGATCGCTCCGGCCGCCCCTCACGCGCTGCATATGCCATCGCATATCTTTGCCCGTCTTGGCTTGTGGCAGAACGACATCGACTCCAATCTCGCCTCCATTGCAGCCACCCGCAAAACCGCGGCCATGCATATGGGCGGCGAGGGTCATCAGTTCCATGCTATGGATTTCCTGGTCTACGCTTATCTGCAGTCCGGACGCGAAGCTGATGCGCAAAAAGTAATCGAAGAGGTCAAGGCTATGCCTGCGAAAAAAGCCGACATGTATGGCATGGATTTCGACCCTCGCACGAGTGCACTGGTAACTTTCACCGCGAGATACGCGCTTGAGATGCATCACTGGGCGGATGCTGCTTCCCTCGAGCCAGTTCCCGGGGCAGAAACCGGGGATAATTCGATTACCTACTGGGCTCGGGCAATCGGCGCGGCTCGAACTGGTAATCTGGCCGACGCACGCAAAGACGTAGCCGAGATCGAGGCCATTCACAGCTCTTTAGTGAAACAGAAGAAGCCTGGCTTTGCGGATGCTGTCGAGCAGGATCGCCAGGAAGCCGCGGCTTGGGTGGCATACGCAGAAGGCAATAAGGACGAAGCGATTAAGGCATTGCGGGCCGTCGCGCAGAAAGAAGAAGCTGAGGGCGACGAGCCGCTGGCGATTCCTGCGCGCGAAATGCTGGCTGACATGACGCTTGAGATGAACCATCCGGAGCAAGCTTTGGCAGAGTATGAGGCAGATTTGAAATTCAATCCGAATCGCTTCAATGGCCTATACGGCGCGGCGCGAGCCGCAGAAATGGCGGGTAAGAGCGAGAAGTCGAATGCCTACTACGCCCGGCTGGTGAAGGTATGCGATGGATCGAATTCGGCCCGGCCAGAACTCAGCCGGGCAAAATCTCTGCTGGCTCAGAAATAGTTGGAGGCGGAATCCGTCACTTCTTCTCGATCCGTTGCAGCCGGAAGAGCAAAGTCCCCCATCCCAATTTTGATCGCATCTGCACCCCCGTGTGGTTGGCATCGTCGGTGAACCATGCCCACACCGTGCCTTTGCCCTGCATAGCTCCGGAAATCGCTTCTGCCTTGACGCGCACCGTTTGGAACGTACCAGCGGGTACCTTCACCTGTTCGCGGGCTTCCACGCGGGCTGTAACCTCGGTCGTTTTATTTCCGTCGTTGATGGGAAAGGTGAAGCTATTGCCGGGTTGCAGAGGGAGGGACGCCAAATAATAAAATCCGCCAACTACATCGGTCACGCAGCCGGGGAGGTCGTTTTCCACGTGCTTCTGTTCGCCGGTCTTCCGGTTTTTCTCATCGAGTACGCTTTTGTTTCGCGTGTAATCGAAACGCAGATCGGTTTGCCGCGAGTGAGACCCCTCTTCCGTATTCTTCGAAACCCGCAGCGAGCAAAATGTGTGCGGGTCGAAAAATGCCTCAAAATGGTCCAGCACTTTGTACAAGGCGTTCACCACGCCCGCGGAGTTGGCGATCGCGGTGACGTGCTCCTGGCCGCTGTCGAGGGCCAGAGTCATCGCAGATGTTCCGGCATTGAACAAATGCCATTCGATGCCATAAACATAAGTTTGCCCGTTGGGAAAAGCATAATTCGGCGGCGGAGGAATAATGCGCGCCACAGGAGCCGAGCCAATGGTCGGGAGCGGCGGCTGGCTCGATTGCGCCGAAGGTTGAGTCTGCGCGTGCAGCGACGAGATGAAAAATACTGCGAAGAAACACCATGAGCGATTGGATCTTGAGGAAGTATGCATTGTTGATTCTGTAAAGGATTCCAGCGTGGTGAGATACAAAATGCCAAGCCGGGGATGTCCCGCAATTTTATCGGCGATAGAGCCACTTCGTCATCATCGCTGCCATTAACAGTCCAGAACCTAGTGTCGCATTGTACTCGCGATGCTTCCAGTACAGATTCCACGAAAATGATCCGCGGATTGTGCTAAAGGAATTGAGCCGTGGCCAGAGCCGAGGTACCTGTTGTGCGTATTCGGCAAATTCGGCGAAATGTTCACGCAGGAATGTTTCTTCTCCACGGATTACAGGCAAGTAGATCGCCAGAAAAATCAGGATCAGCCCGGCACCGATCCACAAGTTTCGCGCGCTGATGGCAAAGCCAACCGCCAGAATCAGAGAGCCCAGGTAGAGTGGGTTGCGAGTATAGGCGTATGGCCCGGTGGTAGTGAGCTGCTCATTTTTCTGTATGTGGCCGGACGCCAGGGCACGAATCGCGAGTCCGGGAATGATGAGAGCAGAGCCGATCAGCATGGATGCTGCGGTGGGCGTTGCGAGCCACAAATAGACTGCGGTGAAAACGAAGCCCAGGGGTACGCGGATGCGCCGCGCGATTTTAGCCCAACTGGCGCTAGCCATGCACACTCCCTAGCAACTTTCGTGCGGCAGCAAGCACCTCATCGGCGCTAATCTCCATCATGCCAGGATCGGGTTGAGCGCGGCGGGAATGCGTGGTCGGACTGATCAGCCTGCGCAATACGATGCTGCGAGTCCCGAATGGCCCATTGCGCGCCGGATTCGTAGGTCCGAAGATTGCAACCACGGGAACGCCGAGCGCTGAAGCCAAGTGCATGGGGCCGGTGTCGCCGCCGATAAAGATACGCGCGTGACGCGTGAGGGCAATCAATTCCGTGAGCGAGCAGGCAAAGCCTTTCGCCGCGCCAGCGCTGGCCGACTCGACTGCTTTCATTAAGGGCTCCTCGCCGGGGCCGAAATTAATGAGCGATTTCAGACCATCTTCCGCCAATCGCCTTGCGACTTCCCCGTAGCGTCCCGCCGGCCACCGTTTTGCGCCCCAGCCTGCACCCGGATTCACCAACGCAAAATCGCCGCTCTCTTGCAATCGGACTTCGTATTGTTTTTCGATTGCGTCGTCGCGGGGAAATTCTATCTTCGACAATTCCAACGAGCGGGATGTTACCGCTTCCGCCAACGAAAGATTCTGCTCGACAATGTGGCTGCCACGGGCAATCACCTGTCGCGAATAAAACATGCTGGCAACATTTTCGCGTGGCTGAGCAAATCCGTATACGGTCGGCGCTCCAGACCAACCCGCCAGCAAGGCAGATCGCACCGCGCCTTGGAAATCCACTGCCACTTCGTATCGTTGAGCGCGGAGTTCACTGAGCCCGGCTGCAATCTGCTCCCATGTCTGCGCAGAAAAGGGAGACTTGCGCCACGTCTTAGTATTCACAGTGTGAACTCGGTCCACCAGTGGTCTTCGTGGCGAACGTGGCCCCGAGCGGGGCTCGGGCAAAGTGCATAGCAATTCTGCCCACCGCTCCTCAACGATCCAGCCAATGCTGGCCTCGGGAAATGCTCGACGCAACGCAGTGACGGCGGGAAGCGTGTGAATGATGTCCCCCATCGAACCGAGACGGACGATCAGCAATCTCCGAGGAGTCGATGAAATGGAAGTTCTCGAAGCACTTGTGGCCGGCGATTGCATGCTCAGGAATGTCGCGGTCCGATCCGCGAACGGATAATCTTGGTCGCCGAATGATTTTTCGGATCGCCGACGATTTCGACCCGGCCGCCGCACTCGGCGACCGCATCCCGCTCGGGGACGGTGTCGGCAGTGTAGTCAGTTCCTTTTGCATGAATGTCAGGTCGAACTTCACGGATCAAGGCTCGCACGTCGTGTTCGGAGAAAATGACGACGGCGTCCACATCGGCCAGCGCAGAGAGAATTTCCGCTCGTTCTTCGGCGGGCATTAGCGGACGGCCTTCTCCTTTCAACGCGCGCACGGATTCATCGGAATTGATGGCCACAATCAATCGTCCGCCGAGTTGCTTGGCTGCGCGCAGGTAGCGCACGTGGCCGACGTGGAGCAGATCGAAGCAACCGTTGGCGAGAGTAATCGCCTCACCCGCCTGCTTCCATGCGGTAACGCGCTGCTTCAGTTCTTCGCGGCTGAAGATTTTCTTGGTCGACATTCAGTGGGCTCTGGTCGCCGGTGGTGATTTATCGAGCGCATCGAGCAACTCCTGCCGCGATACGGTTGCGGTCCCGCGTTTCATCACTACAATTCCACCTGCATAGTTCGCCAGATGCGCGGCCTCTTCTGTGCTGGCGCCCGCTGCAAAGGCGGCGGCGAAAGTGGCGATCACCGTGTCGCCCGCTCCGGTCACATCCGCGACTTGATCCGAGCCGAAAATCGGGATGTCCACCGGTTTGTGTTTGCCGGCGAATGCGGCCATGCCATCACGGCCGCGTGTAATCACGAGCGATTGCAACTTCATGCGAGAAATGACTTGCTCGCCCGCTGAGCACAAACGCGACCAGTCGTTGCCGATCCGTAAACCCAACGCCGCTTCGACTTCCGGTTCATTGGGCGTGGCTGCGATCGCGCCGGAATATTCCAGCATTCGGTACCGGGAATCGAGAATTACTGGGACTCCATCAAGGCGTCCGCGTTCGCGGATAGCGTTGAGAATCGCAGGACTTGCAGCGCCATAACCATAATCGGAGATGAGCAACGCATCCGAGGCGCGTGCATACTCTCGCGCCGCCAGCACAAGCTCGCGTCTCAAATGATGGTTGGGCGCGGTCTCCGGTTCGCGGTCGACGCGCACCACCTGCTGCCGGGCAGTGTGCGTCATGCCAGCCAAAATGCGCGTTTTGGTCACAGTCGTATAGCCCTTGTCTTTCAAAATGCCGCTCAGCGGAATGCGCTTGTGCCGAAAAGCTTTAAGCAGCAAGCGCCCGGCTTCATCGTCGCCAACCACCCCAACCGGCAGGACGTTGACTCCAAGGTCGGCGAGATTATTGATCGCATTGGCACCACCCCCTGGTACAACAGTTCGCTCGCGATGTTTCAAGATCAATACAGGCGCTTCTCGAGACACGCGCGAGATTTCGCCAAAGACAAACTCGTCGGCCACCAGATCGCCGACTACGGTTACGGTTATTTTCGCAAACGACTCGACGATCTTTCTTAACCGTTCGGTCTCTTTGGGGTGTTTAGTCATTTAGAAATCGCGTTCCGCTGAAATCAGATACAGCTTCTCAGGCACCGATTTTCTCACGGCTTGCCCTTCGCTCCGTGATGATCCGTAACATGGTATCGACTGCGTTAGCCGCGTCCACCAATTCCATTTTGACCGGAATCACAGCCAGAGGTCGCAGTGCGTCGAGATACTTGCCCAGGTTGACGGCATCTTTTTCGGTGGTGACAAATCCTTCTGCTTCGCTCTGCTGACGCAGGTTCAAGAGATCATGAATATCCTGCTCGCTGTAGGCGTGGTGATCGCGGAACAAAGCCTGCGCCGAAGGCTCAACGCCTGCGGTGCGCAGTTGCAGCAAGAAATTCTGTGGCCTTGCAATTCCGCAGAAAACCACCGGACGGATGGGAACATCGGTCAACGAAATCCCCCGGCGCACCCGCCATACCAACTTGCCATACAAAGGAAACGATTCGGGTGAAGCACCGCTAGTCAGGACAACCGCGTCGGCCCGGGCCAACGAAGTGAGTGGCTCGCGCAGACGTCCCACAGGAAGCAGACGGTCGCGCGCGTCCTCGGGAGTAACCAGGACGATGTCGAAATCGCGCGCAAGGGCGCGATGCTGAAAGCCGTCATCCAGCAGATGAAGTTGTGGGCCAAAACTTTTTTCTGCGATCAGTCCGGCTTCGTAGCGATCCTCGCCGACGATCACCGGTACTTTCAGACGCCGCGCTAGCAACAAAGGCTCATCACCAAAGTCCTGCGGCAAGCCGCCGGGATCGACGCGCGCGACACCCCGAGTCTTGCGCCCATAACCGCGCGAGAGTATGTCGAACTTTATGCTTCGAGCCTTCAGCAATTCTCCAAGAACCAGAATAAACGGCGTTTTGCCCGACCCGCCAACCGATAAGTTGCCAACACTGACCACCGGACCATGCAATCGGTTTGCGCGCGCGATGCCCCGGTCGTATAGCGTGTTGCGTGCCCGTACGCCCGCTCCGAAGATAGAAGACAGAGGATTCATTGATTGCACCTAGGACAAGCTCCGACCCGTCCTTACGCCATCACCGACTTGCAACAGCTTTTCCAATTCTTGCAGCGTCCTCTGCGTTGCCCCCATTTGCGCCCGCAGAGTTTCTCCGCCCCGCTGGCCCAGTGCGATCCGTTCGGCTGGGTTGGAAATCAGTTCCATGAGCACCAGGGGAAACTCGGCTGGACCGACCACGCGAACTGCATCTCGACTTTGAAATAAGCTTACGATGTCGCGAAAATTCTCGGTGTGATTGCCTACGACGATGGGGACGCAGTGCAGAGCGGGCTCGATGATGTTGTGTCCGCCGCGAGGGACAAGGCTGCCGCCAACGAACGCGATATCCGCCAGCGCGTATAGGGCAGCGAGTTCCCCGATGGTATCGATCAAAAACACTCCGCCGTCAATCGGATCGCCGCTCCACAGAGAACGCCGCCAGAACCGGATTCCAAGTTGCTCGAGCAGTTTTGCTACTTCGCCGAAGCGCTCGGGATGGCGCGGCGCCAGAATCATTACAGCTCGAGGATGGCTGGCCAGAACATTCACGAAAGCCTGCAGCAAGATTGGTTCTTCGCCGTCGACCGTGCTTCCGCAAACAATCACAGGGCCGGTGCCAGCGTGTTGGAACGCCCCGCGCAGGCTGGCTATGATCGGCGGCGCAGTCGGCGCAGGCACGTCAAACTTAAGGTTCCCGGTTACATGGATGCGCTCAGCGGGCGCGCCAATTTCCTTAAGCCGTGCAGCATCTTCATCAGTCTGCGCCAGGAAAAGATCCACGTTTTGCAAAACCCTAGCCAACAGATGCCGGAGTCGCCGGTATCCGGACAAAGAGCGGTTCGAGATGCGGGCATTGACCACGGCAATCCCGGCGCCGGTCGCACGGGCGAGTCGCAGAAAGTTTGGCCAGAACTCGGTTTCTGCAATCACCACCAGTTCGGGCTGCAGCAGGCGGAAATATGGCCGGATCGCAAAAGCGAAGTCAAGTGGGAAGTAAAAAACATTCTCCGCGCCGAAGCGAGTTCGCGCCAACCTCTGACCGGTGTCCGTCGTAGTCGAAACGACTACTCGATGTTGTGGAAATCTTTTTGTGAGTTCCGTTGCTAACCCATTAACAGCCAAAACCTCGCCGACCGAGACTGCATGAATCCATATCGCAGGCCGCGCCGGCTGAGCCGCCAGCCGCTGCGGTATCCTTCCCAAACGCTCACCCAAACCAGCGCGGTACTTACCGTGCCGCAGCCTTTGCATGAGCCAATAAGGCAGGCTCACCAGCATCCCCGCCGCCAGCAGCGCAGTGTAGATCAGATACATGCAGGAAAGAACATTCTACCTGCACATGCGCCAACCAAGGCACCACCGTTGGCGAAGCTTGCATCCTATAATCGATACAATGCCGCACACACGTCCCAATTTTTTTCGGCTGCTTATCGCAGCCTCTTTTCTGCTGCTGTCGTCAATCGTCTGTCTGGCGGGAAGACACTTTGTTATGCCGGCGGCGCAGCCCGCGAAGACTTATCCGGCTCACGACGAACATCCCAGCGAGGCGGTCACCGTCGCGCTTGATCCTTACGATATGGCCGACAAGGCGAATATCTTCTCGGTTCACTACAGCGAGATGGGTCTGATGCCGATGTTCCTCGTGATTACGAATGACAGCGATCAGCCAGTCGCATTGGCGGGGATGAAGGCGGAATTCGTCACGTTCAATCAGACCAAGATTCCGGCGGCTACGGAAGAGGATATTTACCGGCGGATTTCGCGTCCCGCAGGGAAGATTTCTCAGAATCCGCTGCCCTGGCCCAAGAAGGCCAGCGGCAGCATGAGCAAGGACACAATGGACGAGGTTCAAAACGCCCAGTTTGCCGCCAAGGCGGTCGAACCCCACGGCACGCAAGCCGGCTTCATGTTTTTTGATGTGTCAGGAATTTCCACGCCGCTGGCGGGTGCGCATTTCTATCTGACGGGGGTGCGCGACGCCAAGGGAAATGAATTGATGTTTTTCGATGTCGCACTCGAGAAGTATCTGAGCGCACCCTCGAAGCCTAATTAGTCTCCGGATGAGGCAATCTCCGCGACCCTCTATAATTGCAGGGTATGGCCACCACGCCGGACACTTCCGTAGCGGCCCGCGCCAAGTACGAACCCGTCATCGGGCTCGAGGTTCACGTCCAACTTCTAACCGTATCCAAGATTTTCTGCTCGTGCTCCACACGTTTTGGCGCTCCTCCGAATACAAATGTTTGCCCGGTCTGTTTGGGCCTTCCGGGAGCTTTGCCGGTGCTGAATCGCAAAGCGGTGGACTTTGCGGTGCTGGCGGCAATGGCGCTGGGCTGCCGCATCAACGAGACATCCATTTTCGCGCGCAAGAACTATTTTTATCCCGACCTACCCAAGGGCTACCAGATTTCGCAGTACGACAAGCCGCTGGCGGAGTTCGGCGGGATCGAGATCACGACTGCCAACGGGTCTAAGAAGATCGGCATTACCCGGCTTCATATTGAAGAAGACGCCGGCAAAAGCCTGCACGAAGGTTTCGCCGACTCAGCCGAGACAACAGCCATTGACTTGAACCGGAGTGGAGTGCCGCTGATCGAAATCGTCAGCGAGCCCGACATCGCTTCACCCGCGGAAGCGTATGAATACCTCATGCGGCTGAAAGAAATCATCCTGTATACCGGGGTGAGCGATTGCAACATGGAAGAGGGTTCGTTGCGTTGCGATGCAAATGTAAGCGTGCGGCCTCGCGGACAGAAACAATTCGGCACGAAGACTGAAATCAAGAACGTAAATTCGTTTCGCTTTATTCGCGAGGCGCTTGAGTACGAAATCGACCGCCAGATAGAGATCATTGAATCGGGCGGCAAAATCACGCAGGAAACACGGCTCTACAACTCGGCGGAAGGCAAAACCTACGGCATGCGCTCGAAAGAGCAGGCGCACGACTACCGGTATTTTCCCGAGCCTGACCTTCTGCCCCTCGTTGTAGACGAAAAATGGCAGGGCGAAATTCGTGGCACTCTGCCTGAGTTACCCCAAGCACGGCGCAAGCGCATGGTTGCCGACTATGGCATCACCGACTACGACGCGCAGGTGCTGACGTCTGCGAAGTCGTTTGCCGATCAATTCGAGGCGGCTGCGAAGGCCGCCAAGAATCCAAAACGCGTGGCCAATTTGGTGCAGGGTGAGCTGATAGGACGACTAAAGGCGAAAGGCCTCGAGATTGAGCAGTCCCCGATTTCGATGAACGGTGTGGCGCTGTCTGCGGATTTGGTAGAGAGCGGAACAATCTCGGGCAAGATGCTGAAAGACCTTTACGACCTATCGTTCGAGCGCGGGCAGGACTTCGGCGAAGTTTACGAAAAAGAAAAACCGCAGCAGATCACCGACTCTTCCGCGATCGAAAAGATCATCGACGAAATCGTTGCCGCCAACCCCAAGCAGGTCGAACAGTATCGTGCGGGCAAGAAAACCGTAATCGGCTTTTTCGTCGGCCAAGTGATGAAAGCGTCGAAGGGACAGGCGAACCCCCAAATGGTGAATGAACTTCTGACCAGAAAGCTGGAGAGCTGACAAGTCTGTTCAAGAAAATCCTAGTTGCGAACCGGGGAGAAATTGCGGTGCGCGTGATCCGCGCCTGCCGTGAACTTGGGATCCCTTCGGTCGCGGTTTATTCCGACGTCGATCGTGCTTCCTTGCATGTTCGAAAGGCTGACGAGGCTTATCACATCGGGCCGGCAGCGGCAGCGGAATCTTATCTGAACTTCGCCAAGACATTGGACGTTGCGAAACGAAGCGGCGCGGATGCAATCCATCCTGGGTACGGTTTTCTTTCTGAGAATGCGAAGTTTGCCCAGGCGTGCGGCGATGCTGGTGTCAAGTTCATTGGCCCTAGTCCGGCATCGATGGAAATGATGGGATCAAAAACCCGGGCGCGGCAACAAATGGAAAAAGCCGGAGTCCCGTTCGTGCCCGGGACTTCGCGAGGGCTGGAGTCAGCCGATGAAGCCGAACAGGTGGCTGGGAAGATTGGCTATCCCGTAATGCTGAAGGCGGCAGCAGGCGGCGGCGGAAAAGGCATGCGCCTGGTGCATAGGCCAGAACAGCTGAAATCCGCACTGGAAGCGGCACAGAGTGAAGCCGAGCGCGCATTTGGCGACCGTGAGGTTTACATCGAGAAGGCAATCGTCAATCCGCGACACATCGAAATGCAGGTGTTGGCGGACGAGCATGGCAATACCGTTTATCTCGGCGAGCGCGAGTGTTCTATCCAACGCCGCCACCAAAAAGTGCTCGAGGAGTCGCCATCTCCGATCGTTGACCCAGAAATGCGGCAGCGCATGGGTGAGGTCGCGGTCCGAGTGGCGACGGCAGCGAGTTATACGAATGCAGGAACAGTAGAATTCCTGGTCGATCAGGACAAGAATTTCTATTTCCTCGAAATGAACACCCGGCTGCAGGTGGAACATCCAGTGACAGAATTGATCACGGGATTGGATCTGGTACATCTGCAGATTCGGATCGCGGCGGGCGAGAAGCTGCCGTTTCGACAGGAAGACATTCAGATTCGCGGGCACGCTATTGAGTGCCGCATTTACGCCGAGGATCCCGACAACAATTATTTTCCGAGCCCGGGCAAAATCACGTTGCTGCTGTCGCCGTCGGGGCCAGGAATTCGCCGCGATAGCGGCATGTACGAAGGCTGGACGGTTCCCATCGATTACGATCCGCTGTTGGCCAAGCTTATCGGATACGGGACTGACCGTCCACAGGCAATATCACGGTTGACTCGCGCCTTGCATGAGTATTTTGTGGGAGGCATCAAAACTAATATTTCGCTGTTCCGCCGCATTCTGACCGATGTCGATTTTCAAGCGGGAAAAGTGGACACTGGCTATCTGGATCGATTATTGAAGGCGAAGCCTCCACACGTCCAGCGTGAAGACGAGGAAGTTGCGGCCATCGCTGCCGGAATATTCGCGATTATGGATCCAACGTCGGCGGTCCCTGCAAATGGAAAGTCGTCTGCGACTGGGAGTGCACCCGCCAATGGAATTGATGCCTCAAGTTGGAAGAGAGCGGCAAGACTAGAAGGGTTGGGTTAAGAACGATCATTCTGGCTTCTTCCGCGGCCAGTCGAGCATCAACGCAGCTCGCCAATTTCTTATGGTCTACGACGTCTCCATCGACGGCAAACGCTACCGGCTTGAACTCGAACGGGAAGAAACACGCTGGCATTGTCGATTGAACGGTCGCGAAGTGGAGATGGATGCAGTGTTGGCTCGGCGCGATGTGCTATCGGTCTTGATCGGAGGAAAAGCCTACGAGATCAAACGCGAGCACACCGCGACGGACATGCATCTGTGGGTAGGTAGCGTCCGCTACCTCACGGAATTGCATGATCCACGATCACTGCGTGGCCGTCGAAGTGCGACCGCGGACGAAAAAGGTCCGAGGAAACTGCTTGCGCCTATGCCCGGCAAAGTTGTGCGTGTTCTGATTGGCGAAGAGCAACCGGTTGAGGCGGGACAGAGCATCCTGGTCGTGGAAGCGATGAAGATGCAGAACGAAATCAAATCGCCGAAGAAAGGGACAGTACGAAAAATCGTGGCTGCCGAAGGTGCGAATGTGAATGCGGGAGATGTGTTGGCGATTGTGGAGTAGGAAGCTCTAGTTGTTAGCTCATGGCCTCTACTTACGCGGTTGCAAGAACTGGGAGATGTGCTAGCGCTGAATGTTACTCAGTTTGCGTTTCCGTTGCCTTCCAGCACCTTCTGCGCATAATAATTTTCCACCTTGGCCTGATCGCGCAAAACTTCGTAATAAGCTGCCTTCAGGAGTTGTTCTCGCCGGTCGCGAAGCTGGGAGCGGATTGCCTCCTGCACACGCGGATCCGATAACTCTCGCTGTCCCGCGCTTTCTTTGGTAATCAGTTTCACGATGCGGAAGCCAACAAGCTGTTTGGTCATTGGATTGACGACCGTGATGACCGAGGTATATTGGCCAGGCTTTAGCTTGATGACGGCGTCACGAGTAACGGGGTCGGTGTTCTTTAAGGACGATTCCGGAGTGAAGCCCAAGTCGCCGCCATTTCCAGAAGTCTCCGTGTCCTCGGAATAGTTCATCGCGAGCGTGCCGAAGTCGTCGCCGCTGTCCAGGTGATTGACCAGCATTTGAATTTTCTTACGCGCGTCCGCCTCGTTTTGTGCCTTATCGTTCTTTAGATTGTGGACTTGGGGATTAGGCGCGACGGTCACGAAGATTTGGGCCAAATGATATTGAGGTTCGACCAGGTTGAACTCCGCCTTATGCGCGTTGTAGTAATTCGAAATGTCCTGATCGGAAACATTGATCTTCGACGTCACTTCTTTGTTCAGAACCTTGTCAACTGTAAGCGACCGGCGGAGGTCGCGCTTGAAGTCGTCGAGGGTGAGCTTCTTCTCCTTCATGCGGGCGTCGAACTCTTCCTTGGTGTAAGGCGACTTGATCTCGTTGAGCTTGCGCTCGACTTCATCGTCGGTAGCCAGGAGGCCAAGTTTTTCAGCGCGGCGCATGAGGATCTCATTATCAACCAGCTCGCGCAGGATGCTGAGGCGCAGACTGGTGGCTTGTTCTCCCACAGGCCGCTGCTGGGAGCCCGCGGTCTGGTTGTCGTAGTACTTCTCGACATCGGCCCGATAGATCTTGCGGCCGTCGACCGTGGCGGCAACATCATCGCCAGCCAGTTTGGTTCCGCAGCCCACGCAAAACGTAAGAAGAGAAGAAACAAAAAGTGCTGCCACGAAGAGACGAAATAGCGGGTTGGTTTTCAATTGATCCTCTCGACACTACTTGCTGGGCGGCTGTGGATCGCTGGCGGCAGCGGCTGGCGCGTGCGACGGCACCGGGACGCCCGCCCGCTGCAAAGCCGCGTCGATGGCTGCCCGCATCTCGCTGGCGGGAAGCGCGCCATCCATTTCCTCCCCATTCACGAACAGAGTCGGCGTGGCACTTACGCCCACGCCTTCGGCCTCGTGCATCGAAGCCTTGATCGCGTCCTCATTCTGCGCCTTGACGCAGGCCTGAAGTTTGGTCTGGTCGAGGTTGTGTTTTTTCCCTTGCTCCAGGGTCAGGCGGTCCAGCGCAGCGAACTGCGCGTCGCGCCCCTTCTCGGAATTAACTTCGCGCTGATTGCCGTGAATGTAGTCCGCAAAATCCCAGTATGCATCATTGTTTTGAGCAGCCAGACAATTCGCGTCTACTGCGGCGTGCACAGCCCAGGGATGAATGTCCGTCAAGGGGTAATCCTTGTAGACAAATTCCACGCGGTCGCCATATTCCTTCAGCAGTTCAGGAAATAGCGTCTGGTGCATGCGCGAGCAGAATGGACACTGGAAGTCGTCGAAGTTAACCACCACCACTTTGGCATCCTTGTTGCCACGCGAGGGGCGACCGTTCAGGTCGATTTTCTTCATTGCCTCGGCATACGGATCTTTGGTCAGGTCCAGTTTGGTTACTCGGGCCAGGGTTTTGCCATCCTTGGAAAGCAGGAACTCGTAACTCTGCTTTTTTTGGTCGCCGTCCATCGTGATGGTCAAGGCGTCATAATTCGCAAAGTCACTAGGACGGAGCGGGCCAACCGTGATCTTCACGCTTGCCGGGATACTGTAGGTAACCCGTACCTGCCGCTCGATTTTCTGGATCAGATCAGAAGGTACCGGTGCCAACTGAGCGGAATAGCCAAGGCAAACCAGCATGAGGACAAAGATCGAACGTCGCAATATCGTCACCAAAAACCGCCTGTACATTAGGAATAACGGAATAATTAAGATTATCTCACACGCTGCGCACCGAAGCGGCTAACCATGCGGGTTTTGCGCAGATTCCAAATGTAAAGAGGCGTCTGCCAATCCATTCTTACGGGAGAGTTGTTCGACCGGCAATAAAGAGTTCATCGAGCCGGAGCGGAATCCCTCCAGATCCAGAGTCACGAATTTGAAACCGAGACCTTTGAATATGCGCGCGAACTCCGCTGCCATCGTGGAACTGAGCGCACGAGGCAATTCGTCGCGGGCAATTTCAAGGCGCACAATCTCGCCATGGTGACGCACGCGGAACTGCCGAAATCCCAGTTCGCGAATTGCATCTTCTCCTCGCTCGACCTTGCTCAGAGCCTCCCGCGTAACCGGGCGTCCATACTCAATGCGTGAGGATAGGCAAGCCGAAGCCGGTTTGTCCCAGACCTGCAGATTAGCGTCGTGTGCCAATTCTCGAATCTCCTGCTTGGTCAATCCAGCTTCAAGCAGGGGGGCGGCGACGTGATGTTGGCGAGCCGCAACTTGTCCAGGACGAAAATCGCCTTGATCATCCACATTGACGCCGTAAGCAATTGAGTCGAATCCGTGCGCGGCCCGGAAAGCTTCCATTACGGTGAACAGCTCATCTTTACAATGAAAACAACGGGATCCATTGTTGCGTATGTATTCGGCTCGGTCGAGTTCGCTGGTGTTGATGACCTCGAGCGGAATCCCCTGCGCGCGAGCAAAAGCAACGGCCTCGGTGAGATGGGTACGAGCGAGACTGGGCGAATCGGCAATCACTGCAAGCATATCCGAGGAGCCCAGTGCTTTGTAAGTAGCCCACGCCAGGAATGCGGAATCCACGCCGCCGGAATAGGCCACGAGCGTTCGACCCAATCCCCGGATCTTTACATCGAGCAGCTCGCGTTTGGATACGGTGGTCGCTGCAACTGGCATGCAGATATCCTAATACGCCAAGGCTTGGGGCGGTAGCGCTCTTGCGATCTGTTTCTCAGCATCGCTGGTGCTGTAAAGCAGAATCTCGATCCCTGGAAAATCGCGCTCCACCAGCACCGGATAGAACTTCCCCAACAGCTTCGTCAGTTCAATCGACCTCGCATCCGGCAGGCCCGATTGAGTTTCGGCGTAGGTGAGCACGAGCCAGGCGCGCGGATGCCCGCGAATCGAACCTTCTAGCTGCGCATCGTCAGGCTTTTCGACGAAATCGAGAAACGTTACGCGATCTCCGTGGTGCGGATAAAGAACAATCGGGGCCGTTGACGTATCTCCGAGCACGGAATGATAGAACTCGTAGGGCATACGGCCCATAGGAACGTGGAAGAGTAGAGCGTCCCCGGATTGAGCATGCTCTAGCAGGTATCGGGTCGCGGCTCTCCATTCGTCGCGTTGAATGTCCACATCCGTTTTGTAATAGCCGTTGGTTCCACTGAAGGAAAGGACAAGAACAAGCAGAAGTGCAGGCGCCATCAACACAGGCCGAAGGCGGGCAATTCCGCAAGCCACGAGCAACAGAAGGGCAGGTAGACAAAAAATGAAATAGCGTGCGACAAACAGCGGCTTGACTAATGAGAGTGCCAAGATAAGCACGACTGGAAAAACCAGCCAGCATGTAAGAAAGTAGTAACGCCAAGCGTTCCAAGGTACGCTCCGGAACCTACGCTTGCGCCACGGCGGGAGCAGCGCCGCCAGGCACAACGCCGCGCACGTAATCAGCAACCATGGGCCTCCGTTTCCGGTCAGATGCAGAGCGAACACCCAGATATCGGTCAAACTCGGGTGTTGCACCCAGCGCAGAGGACCAGTGCCTGTGGTTGCGACGAAAGCTAAGACGGGCGATACCAAGAGTGCGATCGAGCGCCAGTCATTTCTGATCTGCCGGGGCACCTGCTCTCGATCCAGCATTTTCAGCAAAAGCCACTGCACGATCACCAGCAGCAGCGAAAAGAATTGGGCATAGACCGCAAGCGCGCTGCTGACGACATAGGCGATCCGGTTGCGCCGCGACGGATCGCTTAGACGTTTCAGAAAATACAAACTAGAAAGTGGACAAAGAAACACCATCAGCGAATAGCTGCGGGCGTCCTGCGAATATTGGATGTGATACGCGTTAATCGCAAGCAATGTAGCCGCAATCAGACCAACGCGCGAGCCAAAGAGGCGCCGTCCCAAGACGTAGATGACCGGGACAGACGCGATGGCAAAAATAACCGACAGGGACCGAACGAAAAACTCGCTTGCTCCAAAGTAAAGCCAGAAACGAAGTAAAAGATAATACAAAGACATGTTTGCTTCGCGCCGCCACAAGATGCGCGCGAAGTTATACCAATCCAGGCGTGCAATGGCGACGCTTACTCCCTCATCAAACCAGAAGGATTTCGCCGCGAGCGAATGAAAGCGCAGAGCAGCTGCAACGGCGGTGATCAAGGCCAGCAAGACCAGTTCGAACGGCGACGAAGCTCCCTGCGGCGAGGGAGAAATGAAGGATTCCACGGTCTTTTGGTCGGAAGCGCCGCTTTCAGTACCGTCCACGATCTTCACGATGGAGGTCCATGGTATCGCGAAACGAGGCTGCCTGAGCGAAATCGAAGCCTAGAACAATCTTTCTGTCCGCCTGAGATTTCCCAGCGCGCCGAGATTGGCCAGTGCGAAGGTGAAGCGATACTGGTTCTCGTTCCGCACCTCGCCCAGGGCGAAGCGGCGAAATTCCAGACTGATTCCACAGCAATCCCAGTTATACGTAGCTTGGGCTGCCGCGTACTGCACAAATCCTAACTTGGCATCGAATCCTACGTTGGTTGCAACGCTGAAACCCTGTTTGCCAGTGTGTCCGTAGCCCAGCAAAAGCCGGAACTGATTGAAAAGCTGTGGCCAGAAAAGAATATTTGGATCCGTAGTTGTATTGAACATGCAAGTGGCAACGGCACATTCGCCGGGAGCTTGCAGATAAGCATCGCCTCCGCCTACCGTGAACTGACCGAAGCGGTAATTGGCCAGAATCGTACTCGCGTTGAGGCCGCCGCGCACGAAATCGTAGTCCACGTCCCACTCGATATCGGTTCGGTCGCTGGTCTGAACACGGAGCCGGGAGATGAGTGGTGAAAGGTGACGAGGTGCCGTCAAGAACGTAGTGCCAGTTAAATCCGCTGTGCTGGTAAAGACATTGCTTTGTCCGGAGACAAGCGCGCCACCGAACGTTGGATCGATAAAGTATTTCTGGGCAAGCTCCCAAGTCACGACCTCCCGCACCTGCGGTTCAGTCTTGCAGGCCGCCTCGACCGTTTCCCCCTGCCGCTGCCATGGGATGCGGTTGGGTACGGGAGCTCCGCCGATAAACAGAGCGGGCATTCCAGATTTTTCACACTCCTCCGTCTGTCCGGATGTGCGCTTGGTGTAAAGACGATTCACTACGCCATACTCCACTTCATTCGTATTGGTGAGAATGTCACGCTCGTCAAAGCGCAGAATGTTCGGGAAGTTGTTTACCCCCGTCACATAGCTATAAACCATGCGAGGTTCAACCACGTGTTTCCATTTGCGTCCCATGAACTCGCGATCAAAGATGCGGCTTAGAGCGGGTGGGCGGACTTCCACCGAGCCCTCGACAGCCCAACGATTGATCGGATTGGACTCCGCCACTCTGGCCCCGCTGCTGGCCGTTCCCAGTTGCTGCGTATACTCGGTGTCTCGCAGCGAAAATTCCGGCCGAAACGACCATCCACCAAGCTTCAGCGGCAAGGATACGGTGGGCTCAAGATCGAAGCGTCCGACCAGTGCTGCCGTGCTGAAGCCGGGTTCGCTGCGTGAAAGCCCCTCGGCAGCGGCCTCGTACGACCAGTAGAAGGACGATGGGCCGAGTTGCCGATCGACGCTGGATACTTCAAAGCTCGGAGCGTGAAGGATGGTCACGACATCTCCCGCAGTCGTGCTCTCAAAATCCTGATAGCGCTGCGTTGAGACGTTGTAGAAAAAACCGTCTGTCGTGTTCGAGAGAAAAGCCTTAGATTTTACTTCCGAGTCCACTGCCTGGGCGAAAACGTCATTAAAAGCCAGACGAAAGACATACGAGCTGAGGTAATCGATGTTGGCAACTCCGCGAAAGTTGTGGTCAAATTCCCCTTCGCCATTCAGACGCACCTCTTCACCGCCCTGATTGACCGTCGGGTTGCCAATGCCACGGTCGAGCACTTCGTAATAATTCAGGTCGAGAAAAGAGGTGCTACTGGGCTGGGCACGAAACTCAGCCTGCGGAGCCCATCCCCGAGCCGAGAAATACTCCGCCCCGATATGCGCGTCCATGCTTCTATTGATGGCCCAGAACAGCGATTCACCCAGGATGGTTCCTTTTACAGAGGAGGTCCCGATGTTCGGAATGAGAAATCCAGACTGGCGCGGGAAACGTTCTGCGGGAAGTGTGGCAAATGGAAAATACAGAACCGGAATGCCTTTTATACCGAACACGCTGTGATAAATCTTGGCCGTGCCCCCGACGTTGACAACCACCTTGTTGGCGTTGAATTGCCATCGGGGATGAGGCAACTCACAGGTCGTTACCGTTCCGTCATAGACCATGTAATGATCCGGACCCGTTTTCTCTACGACCTTTCCAGTGAAAAAAAAGGGATTTGAGGACGTCAGCATCAGCCGGCTTCCGCGAGTCTGTACGCCAATGCTGCCGGTTACATTCTCGAACCGCCCGCTTTCCGCGCGCACATTGTAGGTTCCATGACTGGCCTCGATATGCTCGTCGTTGGGTCCTCCCTCAAGCACAACATGACCATCAGCTGTGGAATCGCCCGTATCCGCGTTGTAAGTAACTTCGTCGCCGCGAAGGATGTAGACGCCATAATGAATCTCCGCTTTGCCATGCAATTTATAGATACGCCCGATTTTCTCCTGCGAAATGGCGGTTATGGTCACGTCTTCCTCTCTGGGCGCCGAGGGCGTATTAGGCAGGTCTTGAGCGGTGTTCGACGCATTGGCGGAAGAACGCAACTGGCTGGTTACTAGGGAAGGCGCGAGTAGCAGATGACAAACGAACGCCGCCGTGATAAGGAATCGTGTGCGGGAAGTCATCGGAAAGCGCACGAACTCCCCGAGTGTGGAGTCCACGCTGGGGTATCGTGAAGTTAGCACGCCGCTGGCCCGAGAGGCAAAGTTGACATTCCGTTATCTTCGACCAATTTGAAGGCTCTGGCTTCGTTTTGCTTTTGCTGCTTGGTATCGGAGCACCGGTCCATCCGCTGGCTACTCCGCGGCGCGGTCCATGGTTGTGGCCGGAAGTCCGTCCAGTTTGAGATCGTCAGACATGAAATCCAGATTTGAACCCGATGTCGAGTCCAGCTTGAAGCTGCCTCCCTCGGTTCGGTTAATCGATCCTGAAGCATACGATGCCAGCGAACAGCGCTTTGCCGCCAGCGTCGAAGAAAAGTCTCTGCCTCCGCGGTTTGTGTTGGATGCTGCGCGAGAAAGTTCCTCTTCGGCTGAAGGCTCCGAGAACGCACCAGCCGCGGGGCCAGACAGCCCGCCTGTTGCTTCCGCCGCTGACGGTGTCGTGGTCCCGGAAATAGCACAGGACAAGGCCGTGCCGCCCTCTACGCTTCAGACGGAACTTCTGGAACCGCAGGAATCCGACTCTTGGCGTAACGAAGTCGCAGCTCGCGTAAACAACTACCGGGCGCGAAGGCGCCCGCGCCTGCCTCGTTATCCTTCTCTGCAGTTGAAGTTCGATCCTCCTGATCCGGCATGGACGGCACATGCGGACAGCAGCCAGCCCGGGACCCTTCCAGTGACGAATCGGCTCGCGGTCGCGATGCAGGATGCTCTCGGACCTCAAGAAGAACAATCGATCCCCCTCAGGAGCGCTGACACGGACACCTCGACTGTTGCTGAAACTGGCGCAAGAATTCTTGAATTCCCTCGTTCCGCAGTCCCCATGCCAGTTTTTGACGAACTCGCCGAGCCCGTTGTCGATCGTCCGCGCATCCTCGAGGTTCCAGAGCTTGTGCTGCCGCCGCCGGCGCTTGGCGGCATATTGATGGACGCGGTGGAAGAACCAGCCCAGGAACGGCGTCCCGGTTTCGAGTTACCGCTGCTAGCAGCTCCCATGTCACGACGCCTCTTGGCGGGCACCATCGACAGCCTGGTCGTGATCACGGCATTCGCGGGTTTCGCATATATCTTTTTCCGCATCACCGCGATCGTGCCGTCCTTGCAACAGGCGGCTGGCGTTTCCGTGAGTTTGATCGCTCTTTTCTGGATTGCTTATCAGTACTTTCTGATCGTCCATGCGGGAACAACTCCTGGACTAAAACTGGCGCATCTGCAACTGAGCCGGTTTGATGGCACCACGGTTCCCAGGAGAATCCGTCGTTGGCGCGTGCTGGCTTCCGTGCTGTCGGGAATATCGTTGGCGTTAGGCTACGCCTGGTGCTTTCTCGATGAGGATCGGCTCTGCTGGCATGACCGCATCACCCGAACCTACATGGCGCCTCGACCACCCAAATCCGACAGCGGGCCGTCTGACTAACATCGGCGTGAGCTCCCACCGGCAAGTTGTTATTGGAACTTCTGCTGGTCCGGTCACAGATTCCGCTCCCCAGCTGTGCTAAATTCGTAGACTTACATTTCCGGCATTTTTTTAAATGTCCTCATCCGTCCCCAACATCCGGCGCCCCGCGGTCAAGGTGTTCGTTGCCACCACGGTGATGCTCACCTTCATATCGTTCTGGCGGGCGTCGGCCATCGTCCTGGCTGACCTTGCTTCATCGGCTTATTACGCTGGCGGCGACGCCGAGAAAGTCATCGGCAAGAGCGCCCCCTGGTTCATTCTCGCGGTGATGCTCTTTAGCTACTGCGTGCGCGCTCTCTACATAGAGTCCAGCAGCATGTTCGTTCGCGGCGGTGTGTACCGCGTCGTGAAGGAAGCCATGGGCGGCACGCTGGCCAAGTTCTCTGTATCAGCTTTGCTGTTCGACTACGTTCTCACCGGTCCTATAAGTGCGGTCTCAGCCGGCCAGTATCTCGCGGGTTTCATCGAAGATATCGGCAAATATGTCCACCATCCCCTGGTCTTTTCCGAAGACCATTTTTCCGCGGTCTTCGCCATTCTGATCGTGGTGTATTTCTGGTGGAAGAACATTCAGGGCATGCACGAATCCAGCGAGAAAGCCCTGCAGATCATGATCGTGACCACCGTGATGGTTGTGATTCTGATCATCTGGTGCACCATCACAGTCTTTAGCGCGCCGATTCATTTGCCGCCAAACCCACTGAATCCCGGCGTCGTGAAGCTCAACAAAGAATCCCTTGGCTGGCTGAACGGAACCTGGATCAGTCATCTCACTTGGATCATCCTTTTCGTCGGTTTCGGACACTCGGTTTTGGCTATGAGCGGCGAGGAAACGCTGGCTCAGGTAAACCGCGAGATTGAGCACCCCAAGCTGAAAAACCTGGAAAAAACCGGCTTGGTCATCTTCATCTACAGTCTGCTGTTCACATCCCTGGTCTCGTTCTATGCCGTCATGATTATTCCCGACGGCGTACGGCACGACTACTTCGCCAACCTCATCGGTGGCATTGCGATGTACCTGGTTGGTCCCACCGTGCTGAAGCTGATCTTCCACGCTTTCGTTGTGCTGGTCGGCGTATTGATTCTTGCGGGCGCGCAAAATACCTCGATCGTGGGTGCAAACGGGGTCTTAAACCGTGTCGCCGAAGACGGCGTGCTGACCGACTGGTTCCAGAAGCCGCAAAAGAGATTCGGCACCAGCTATCGCATCATCAACTTGATCGTTGGGCTGCAGTTGCTGACCATTATTCTGAGCCGAGGCAATGTGTATGTGTTGGCCGGGCTCTACGCCTTTGGTGTGATTTGGAGTTTCGCCCTGAAGTCGCTGGCGGTTCTGGTGCTGCGTTTCACCGAACCGGAGAATCGACAATGGAAGGTCCCGGGTAATTTTCACATAGGTAACACAGAAGTGCCGCTGGGATTGATCGCAATCTCTGCTGTATTGCTGATGACCGCGTTGGTGAATCTGTTCACGAAATCCGAAGCAACGATCGCTGGGGTTACATTCAGCGCGGTTTTCTTTGCCATTTTTGCCTACTCTGAACGCCGGGTCGCAAAAGAGCGGCATGGTAAACCGGAGAATCTGGATCAATTCCGCGTCTACGGAAACCAGGAACTCGGATCTGGAGCGCTCGGCGTGAGGCCGGGAAATGTCCTGGTTGCCGTCCGCGATCCCCGAAATCTGTACTATCTGCGCGACGTGCTTCGCACCACTGCCACCAACCGTCAAGATGTGGTGGTGATGACGGCCCGGTTGTACCATCGCGAGCATTCTTTCAGCGGCAGTCCGGTGGTTGAGGCTTCGCAAGTCTTCGATCATTATGAGCAGGAGCTGTTCACCGCCGCCGTCGCGGTTGCCGAAAAGGAAGGAAAACCGGTCTCGTTGCTCGTGGTCCCTGCTACCGATGTTTTTGAGGCGATCATCGTGACTGCGCAACGCTTGGACTCGAGCCGGATTGTCTGCGGACTCTCTAACAAGCTCACCACCGACGAGCAAGCTAAGCTCACCGGGGATGCGTGGGAACGTTTGCCCGAACCTAGACCGCGGCTGATCCTCGAGATACATGAGCCCAGTGGAAAAGTCCGTGAATACCCGCTCGGACCGCACGCTCCCCGCATGCGTTCACAGGATCTTGAACTCATGCATCAAGTGTGGCTCGACATTACCTCCGACCCCAAGTACTGCGGCGCTCATCACTATCACATTGTGGCTCTGGCTTTGGAAGAGTTGCGACGCGAACTGAACAGCGACCAGCGCGCTGAGGTGCTCGCGAAGTTGCTGGATGAAATGCATCGGGACGATCCGTCGAAAGGCGAGGCTAAACCTCCAGATTGCTGAGCTTCAGGCGCTGCGGCCGCAGGTGATGCGTTTCCCGCTCTCCTGTTAACATCATTTTGTGAACCCAAATTCTCCCGTTCGCGTGCGCTTTGCGCCTTCTCCCACCGGCCATTTGCATGTGGGAAACGCTCGCACCGCTCTATTCAACTGGCTCTTCGCCCGGCAAAAGCACGGCACCATGGTATTGCGCATCGAGGACACCGATGTAGCACGCAGCGAAGCCCGTTTCGAAGACCAACTCATCGCCGATCTCAAGTGGCTCGGCCTCGATTGGGACGAGGGCCCCGACGTTGGCGGCCCGTACGCTCCCTATCGTCAATCCGACCGGCTGAATCTCTACCGCGAACAGGCTGAGCGCCTGCTGAACGAACGCAAAGCATATTTGTGTTTCTGCACCGAGGAAGATCTGGAGAGAGAACGTGAAAAGGCCCTGGCTGAGGGGCGCCAGCCGATCTATTCTGGCAAATGTCGCACGATTGATCCTGAGGAAGCCAACCGTCGCCGCTCAGCCGGCGAAGCCTGCGCCATTCGGTTGCGGATTCCCGAGCACCCCATTCGCTTTCACGACATCGTTCACGGAGACGTTGAGTTTTCCAACGAAGTTGTCAGCGATCCCATCATTCTGCGCTCCAACGGCATGCCCGTCTATAACTACGTGGTGGTGATCGACGACGCACTCATGAAGATCACGCACGTGATTCGCGGAGACGACCATCTTTCGAATACGCCCAAGCAAGTGGCGCTCTATGAAGCGCTGGGTTGGCCAGTGCCGGAGTTCGCTCACCTGTCGACCATCCTGGGCGCCGACCGCGAGCGGCTTTCGAAACGCCACGGCGCAACCTCGATCGCGAACTTTCGTGACATGGGTGTCTTGCCCGAAGCGCTGGTAAATTACTTGGCGCTGCTGGGCTGGGCACCGACGGGGGGCACGAGAGAGATCTTCAGCCTTAACGAACTGGCAAAAGAATTTTCCCTCGAACGGATCACGCCCTCGGCGGCTGTCTTCGACATGGAGAAGCTGTATTGGCTGAACCGGCAATACATCAAGACGTGGCCGCCAGACGATCTCATTGCCATCGGAGTGTGGTTCTTCGCAAAGGCCGGGCTAGTCGAATCCAGCGACGCCGCATGGCTAAGTTCCCATCGACTTCCGATTGTCCAGGTGAGCAACGATTTGCGAGATTGGTTGGGACAGATCGTCAGGCTGTTAGTGCCGTACGTGGATCGTCTGGAGCAATTGCCCGAACGCGCGTCATCGATTTTCAACTACGACGCGAAAGCTGCATTGGCCGCTCCGGACAACGCTGAGGTTCTCGCCTGGCCAAACACCAGTGCCGTCTTCGCCAGATTCACGGTCAAGGTTATGGCGGACGAATTAGCCAGCACAGGCCACCTGACTGCAGAGCAGTTCAAAAAGATCGTCAACGATGTGAAAGCGGAAACCGGAGCAAAAGGCAAAGAACTTTTTCATCCCATCCGCGTCGTCATCACCGGCTCTCATTCGGGCCCGGATTTTGACCGGTTGATCCCCATCCTCGAAGCTGGCAGCCATCTGGCTCTACCCAAGCATGTGCTCAGCGTGCGCGAGCGAGTAGAAGAATTCGGCAAGGCCCGAACCGAATAATTCGGCCACGGATCGGCGCGGATTTTTTTAACTGAAATAAAAAGACACATCCGTGGTAAATCGCGCTAATCCGTGGCGGATTTTTATTTTTTCAAAATGCCCTTTAACGCCCCTCTCAGTTCAGGCTTCTGAAAGATATAGCCACTGGCCAAAAGCTTGGCCGGTTCCACGCGCTGGCTGGCCAGCAGGAGTTCGTCGCCCATCTGGCCAAATACGAGGCGTGCCGCGAAGGCCGGCATCGGCAAAATCGCTGGGCGCGAAAGCACGGAAGCCAGCGTCTTGGTGAATTCCGCATTCGTTACTGGATTTGGCCCCACCACGTTGACGGGCCCTTGCAGCGTTTCGGTCTTCATAACGTGCTGCACCGCGCCGACCAAGTCGTCGATATCAATCCAACTCCACCACTGCCGCCCGTTGCCCATGTTGCCACCAACCCCTAGCCGAAAAGGCGGCAACATCTTTTGCAACGCTCCGCCGTGCCGGCTCAGCACCAAACCAAACCGCACCTGCACCGTTCGGATTCCGGCTTTTGCGGCGGCTTCAGTGGCAGCCTCCCACTCTCGGCATACTTCCGGCAAAAACCCACGTCCAGAAGAACTGTCTTCGCGTAAAGTTTCTTCGCCACGATCCCCGTAATATCCAATCGCCGAAGCCGAAATCACTACCCGTGGCCGCTGCGCCGTTTGCGCAAGAGCTTCGGCCAGACGTAGCGTACCCTTCACCCGGCTTTCGCGAATGCGCCGCTTCTTGGCCTCAGTCCAACGGCCAACGATGGATTCACCAGCAAGATGGACAACGGCATCGAAGCCGGATACCGACTCAGGCACCAGAGGTTGCGCGGGATCCCATTGAATTTGATCTCTGCGGGAAGCCGTGCCACGAACCAGGCAAGTGATGTCGTATCCACTCGAACGCAGGGCGGGGATCAGCGCTGAACCGATCAGGCCGGAAGAACCGCTGACTAATATCTTGTCGGGCATGCAAACAGATCAACTCTACCAGCTTGGACAAGAAAGTGTAGAGACGTCGCTTGCAACGTCTCGTCACAATCGTAATGGAAGATCTTTGGGGAGAAGCGACTAATTGTTGCCGAGTACGGCCCACGAATCGCCTTGCCGGAACTCCTGTTGTCTCGCTGCGCCAGACTTCGAGTACCAACTTCTCCAGGCAGCGGAATTGTTCGGCAAAGGCTCATTGCTTATCTCACGGAGCGCTTGAAAAACCCAGTTGCGCGTAGTTTCATTCAGCGAATCGTCTTCGCTAAGATCGATCAATCCCGGCACAGCTTTCATGCGCTGCTCACGGGTCAACATGCCGGATTTTGCTAGACTGCAACCAGCTCGCTCGCGCACGTCCATGGAAGCATCGCTGCGAAACACATCCAGGAAATCTTTGATGGTTTCATCGGTACCGAGATGTGCCAGCCCTTCCACCGCCCAGAAGCGCGTCTGCTGCTCAGGATCGTGAATGTAGGTTACCAGCAATTGGTGAATGCGTTCGGGCTCGACGCCGCGATTGGCAAGCATGCCCAATTCCCATGCTGCCCATGGCCGGCTGCTCCGGTTCGATTCCGCGGTGCGCATGATCTGATCCGCGGTGTCGTCGGTCTTCGCCAGATTATTCACTGCCAGATTGATCTCAATTGCCGCCGCACGCACACGCAGATCATTGGAATAAAGTGCAGTATCCTGCAGGTCCTCCCATCTTTGCGTGCGCTTTAGCTTTCCGTGCCAGCCATCCACCAGCTTGTTGATCCAGTCCGTGGCGCCTTTGTCGTGATTAATCGCGGCGGACAAAAGAAATTCTGCTTCCACCTGGGGCGGTTGCGTCTGCATCCATTCGATGTTGTGTTCGGATAATTTGGATTGATCGGCGGCAACCCACTTACCCGGCACCGGCAGTTGCTCGCCCGATCCGACCGGGGTCGCGGCCTGCTGAGCGTTAGCGCGACCAATGAGCAGCAAGCTCAATGCAAGGATGGCCCACGTCGTCCGTGTGCGAGATTCACGGAGGCCTTGCACGTAAGGCGTGCCGAGCTCGGGATTCCCGTTCATAGGTAGAGGCTAGGTTGGTTAGCTGCGGCGATCAAATTACCTGCGTCACTGCCTCAACAGTCCAAAGGTAACCCAATGCTCTAGGGCCGGAAACGGCTCTGAGCTCCGATTTCGAGCGATATAATCGAATCAGCAGACCCGCTTCACTTCGAGGTTCTTAGCCGTAGTTCCCCGGCTATAATCCATTATGGCGACGCTGCGCGAACAGATCGCGACCACCGCCCTCACGGTGACCAAGTTCCGGGAGTTGCTGCGTACCATGCGCGCCAACCGGCCCGGCGATGATCTTGAACTGGTGCGCCGAGCCTACGAGTACTCCCAAAAGAACCACGCGGGTCAGTTACGCGCTTCTGGCGAACCCTACCTGGTTCATCCCCTCGGAGTTGCACAGGTCTTAGCCGAGATGAAAATGGACGCGGTCGCCATCGCCGCCGGCCTTCTGCACGACTCCGTCGAAGACACTTCTGTCACGATCGTTGACATTCGCCAAGAGTTTGGCGAACAGGTGGCGCACATCGTCGAGGGCGTGACCAAGATCAGTCAGATTGACTTCGCCACGCGCGAGGAGCAACAAGCCGAGAATCTCCGCAAAATGATGCTGGCCATGGTCGATGACATTCGCGTCGTCCTGATCAAACTTGCTGACCGCTTGCACAACATGCGCACCCTCGAGCACCTCACGCCAGAACGCCAGCAGAAGATCGCCAAAGAGACGCTCGAGATTTACGGCCCCATCGCCCACCGCCTCGGGATGGGCAAGATTCGCGGCGAACTCGAAGATCTCGGGTTCCGCTATCTCGATCCCCTCACCTACGAACAAGTGCGTGACACGGTCGAAGCTCGCCGCAAGAAGGGCGAACAATTTCTGGCGCGGGTCGAGCAAACTCTCCGCGACAAGCTGAAAGAAGCCGGGATCACGGCTGAAGTGGAAAGCCGCATCAAGCGCCTGTTCAGCATCCACAAGAAACTGGTGCGGCAGAAAATCAGCGTAGACCAGGTCTACGACCTCTACGCCATGCGAGTGATTACGAAGTCACTGCAAGATTGCTACGGAGTGCTGGGAATTGTGCATAACGTATGGCGGCCTGTGCCCGGACGAATCAAGGACTTCATTGCCATGCCGCGGCCAAATTTCTATCAGTCGCTGCATACCTCGGTTATCACCGAGGATGGCACGCCTTTCGAAGTGCAGATCCGAACCGAGGAAATGCACCGCATGGCGGAGGAAGGTATCGCGGCCCACTGGAAGTACAAGGACGGCCCAGTCTCGGCCCAGGACGAGCAAAGGCTGGCGTGGCTGCGGCAAGTTGTCGAGTGGCAGCGCGATGTGTCTGATCCCACCGAGTTTCTTTCCACCCTCAAGATCGACCTGTATCCCGAAGAGGTTTACACGTTTACCCCGAAGGGGAAAGTGGTGGTGCTGCCGCGCGAATCGACACCCATCGATTTTGCCTATTCCATTCACACCGAAGTCGGCCACAGTTGCGTGGGCGCGAAAGTGAACGGGCGCATGGTGCCGCTGCGTCACAAGCTTCACAGCGGCGACATTGTCGAGATCGTGACGCAGCCTGGACGCACTCCCAGCCGCGACTGGCTGGGCATCGTAAAGTCCTCGCGCGCCCGTAACAAGATCAAGCACTGGCTGAACATCCATCAGCGCGAACGCGCCATCGAAATCGGGCGCAAGCTGATCGAGAAGGAAGCGCGCAAATACCGGGTCGCGTTGAAAGAGATCAAGGATGAAGAGCTACGTAAGATCGCCTCCGACTACGGCCTTGGCCAAATCGACGACTTGATGGCGGGAATTGGATACGGCAAATATTCGGCTCGGCAAGTGCTGGCTCGTTTGGCCCCGACTTCCGCCGCGCCTGTCACTGAGAGTGACTCTGGCGGCATCGCGAGCGTAGTGCGGCGAGTTTTCGGCGGAGATAGCGGCAACAATGCCATCCGCGTGAAAGGCCACGGCGACCTGCTGGTGTATCGCGCCCGCTGCTGTAACCCGATCCGCGGCGAAGACGTGGTCGGTTATGTGACCCGCGGCAAAGGCGTCGCTGTCCACGCAGTCAATTGCCCCAACGTGGTGAACCTGCTGTACGAGCCGGAGCGCCGCATCGACGTGGAATGGGCCCGCGACGAGGGAACCCCGAGCTCGTATCCGGTGAAGCTTACGGTCTTCTGCGATGACCGGTTCGGAATGTTGAAACAAATAACGGCTGTGATCAGCGATGCCAAAACCAACATTCGGGATATGCAGGTGCGCAGCTCGAATGGGCAGGCCAACATCGATGTCATTCTCGATATTGCCGATCTGAAACATCTCGAAAACATCATCAACGGCGTGCGCAAGATTCCCGGCGTGCATGATGTGCAAAGACTGCAGAAGGTCTAATCGTTGGCCCAAGCGAACTGAGAACCGGGAACAATCAACTGCAACTGGTTTTTTCTTGATGTTCCTTCGACCGTTTGACATCGTCAGCGCACATCTGCGTTAATCAGCAGCGGCGATAATGTGGAGGACGAATGCGAGACGTAATTTCCACGAAAGACGGTCCGCAGGCGATTGGGCCGTATTCACAGGCGATCCGGGCCAATGGATTCGTCTTTGTTTCTGGACAAGTGGCGATTGACCCGGCCACGCAGCAGGTCATGAACGGCGACGTTGCCGCGCAAACCGACCGCACGCTCAAGAACCTCTCCGCGATCCTGCAAGCCGCGGGTAGCGGGCTGGAGAAAGCCGTACGCTCGACCGTGTTCCTGAAAAACATGGGCGACTTCTCCGCTATGAACGAAGTTTACGGACGCTATTTCACTTCAGCCCCGCCGGCCCGATCGACCGTCGAGGTGGCACGTCTGCCTAAGGATGTCTTGGTTGAAATTGATGTGATCGCTCTGGCATGATCGTCCGCTGCGGAGTACAGCAATTTGCGATTTCGTTTCGGCAAGTTAGAATTCAAGGTTCCACTCTGAATTAAAATCAACTCGGAGAAACAATTGATGCTGAAGAGCACGTGCTTGATTGCAATCGTCGCATTCCTGGCAACAGCCCTTTTTGCGCAGGGCGGTTCCGCGAAACCTGACACCAGCGCTCCAACAAAAGTAACGGGAAAGCCTACGACGACCGTCGACGGTCTCGAGTTTTGGGACATCACGGTCGGCACAGGACCTGTCGCCACGCGGGGCAAAACAGTCAAAGTCCACTACACAGGATGGCTCACCAACGGCAAGAAGTTCGACAGTTCCGTCGACCACGGCCAGCCGTTTACATTCGACTTGGGGAGCGGCCAGGTGATCAAAGGCTGGGACGAAGGAGTTAACGGGATGAAGGTCGGAGGCAAACGCCAGTTACGAATCCCGCCCGAGCTTGGCTATGGAGCTCGCGGCGCGGGAGGCGTAATTCCCGCCAACGCAACCCTGATCTTCGATGTCGAACTGTTGGGCGTGCGTTAATGCATTAACCACAGGGTTCACAAAGGAAAACTTGGGCAAATATTTCCTTTGTGAACCGGAGCATGCACGGAGCAGAATCGAAGGGTGCTAGGCCTCAGGCCTTTACGACTTTGCCGCTGCGGAGGCAAGAGGTGCAGACGCGCATGCGCTTGGCTCCGCCTTTGACTTTGGCGCGAACCGGACGCAGATTGATATTCCAGCGCCGACGCGACACATTGTGAGCGTGGCTGATGGTATTTCCAAATTGCGGCCCGCGGCCGCAGATATCACAAACTTGTGCCATGACGACTCCAGACAGATTTAGATCTTGATGTGCAAAACATAGATTTTACCGGACTTGAGGCGGTTTCGGCAACTCAGAACCGGCGAGCAAGCCAGCCCCTCGGTCAGCGCTCCAATATCCACTCCCCAACCGCGTTCAGTATCTCTGGCGTCTCAGGGTCCCAGAGCGTGGTGTGGGGCACATCCGGATAAATCTTGAAAGACTTGTCTGGCGAGGCGGAGAGCTTATCGAAGGCGACGCATTCCCGGTGACTTACGACTCGATCCTCGCCGCCCTTGATCAGCAGCGTGGGAGCATGCACGCGAGGCGCGATTTTCCATCTCCAGCCGAAGACGATGCGCTGCACGTCGAGCAAGTATCCGAAGCTGACGTTTTTGTAAGCCAGTGGGTCCACGCGGCGACGTGCGATGAACTCAGGGTCTCGAGAACTCTCCTCAAGACGCTTGCCTACTAGATTGATCACCGGCTCGCGGTGCGCCAGCGCAAAATAAGGCATCAGGCTCAAACTCTCCAGGCTGAGGAACTGGCTCATGTCCAGATTCAGAGCCAGGGCCAGAAGAATCAAGCCGGCCAGCTCGCGGCTGTTCCGTTTGGCGTAGTTCAGGGCAAGGCTAGCCCCCATACTGTCGCCTAGCAGAAAGATCTTTGCTGTGGGCCGTTGCTGCCGCACGAAGCGAATCATGCATTCGACGTCGGCTCCGACCTCAGACGAAGTGCCCACAAATCCGCGGCGTCCCTGGGACAACCCGTGTCCGCGGGAGTCCAAGCCGTAGACATCGGTGCCGTGAGGGTTGAGCGCGTCGGCGACAACCTTGTAGGGCGCACTGTGATATCCAATGCCGTGCAGGACAACCACCACGCGGCCGTTCCACGCCGTGCTTGCAGGCCAGTGGCGATAGAAGAGCCGAGTCTGGTCGACGGAGGTGACGTATCCGTGGCGGTCGGGAATCTTGCCCGAGAGATGGGACACATCTTCGGCGCAAGTGATCTCGGGCGGCATTACCGCCTCTATCTGAGCGGAATCAAGCATTATGGGATTACGAACGGAGGCTAACGTCGCGCTTCCGGGTATCGCTTTCGGGACCCTTTCGAGGTCGTGTGCTACTACCTATTGATACCACGCCGCGAGTGTCCAGGTCACTCCCTACCAGTTACTTTCGGTACTCTCGCGACATGCGGGGCAGGCTGAGGAGCGTTTCCGTTGGTCCTTGAAACAGGCCGAGGCCCCTGTGCGATACTGAATTCATGGCCGCCGCTACGGACCCAAAGTCGGTGAAAGTGAATTTGAGCACAGGGACCGGTCTGGACATCGAGTGGAAGGACGGCCACCGGTCGCACTATTCTTTTCCCTTCCTACGCGATGCATGCCCCTGCGCGTTGTGCGACGAGGCGCGGTCCAAGGCACACCGGCAGCCCGGAGAGCCTCCGAAACTCGCGGCGGGGGCCTTGCCCATGTTCAAGCCTGCCGTCAAAGCCGTTTCGGCGGAAGGCGTGGGCAAGTACGCGATTAAGTTTCATTTCAACGACGACCACGAGATGGGAATTTATTCGTGGCAGTTCTTGCGAGACTGGTGTCCGTGCGAGGAGTGCAAGGTGGCGCGGGCCGGCTAAGGCTGGAAATGCAACGGCCCCGATCTCTCGGGGCCAAACAATTCCTGGGTACTTACAGCACCCTGCGACTCTCTGAGTATAGACCGCGACCGTTCTCAGTCAAGTTACTTTTGTAGGGAAGCTATCCCTGCTTTTGCTTCCCACAGAACCCGCGCCCAGAAAGACTGAGCGTGGACCCGACGGGACTCGAACCCGCATTTGCGACCGTCGCAGGGTGCTGTGTTCCCATTACACCACGGGCCCGGAGAGAATTTACGCTCGTTTGGCACGAATTATCACGGTCGGATGTCACAACCGAATGGGCGTGCGTTTCAAAAGAGGAAGCCGCCGACGAATCCTTGTAAAATCTAAACAGCTACTTTGGAGTCTTTCCGGACTTTGTCTTTTCTCGACCAACTCAATCCGCAGCAGCGTGAGGCTGTTGAAACTACCGACGGTCCCGTACTCATCCTGGCTGGCGCCGGGAGCGGGAAGACTCGCGTTATCACCTATCGGATTGCGTATCTTATCGAGAACATGGGGGTCATGCCGGAATCCATCCTTGCCATGACGTTTACCAACAAAGCGGCATCCGAGATGGTGGAGCGCGTGGACAAGTTGGTCGGCGGCTTGTCGATTGCCAAGCCGGTAATTTCTACGTTTCATTCTTTCTGCGTACGAGTATTGAGACGTGATATCGAAGCGCTTCGCATTCCGTCGAGCGTCCCGGGAGCGCCTGCGATCGGACATACGAAAAGCTTTGTAATCTACGACGAAAACGATCAGCAGCAGTTGGTCAAGTCGGTCATGCGGCGCCTCGGGATTGACGACAAGCAGACCACGCCGCGCGCGGTGCTGGCCCATATTTCTTGGGCCAAGAATCACATGCTCGATCCCCAGGAAGTCTACTTGCAATCAGCAGATCCCAAGACCGAGCGAGTCGCCCAGATTTACGCCGAGTACAAGAAAGAACTGGCGAAAGCAAACGCGCTGGATTTCGACGACCTGTTGCTCGAAACCGTGCGCTTGCTGAAAGCTGCAGCCGAAGTCCGCGAATACTATAACCGGCGATTTCAATACATTTTGGTTGACGAGTATCAGGACACGAATCGTCCGCAGTATGAACTGATGCGGCTGCTGGCGGGAACCAGGCACAACATTTGCGCAGTTGGCGATGAAGACCAATCGATCTACTCGTGGCGTGGCGCGGATATCCGCAACATTCTTGAGTTCGAAAAAGACTTTCCCGAGGCCAAGATCATCCGCCTGGAGCAAAACTATCGTTCGACGCAGAACATCCTGCAAGCGGCGTCCGCAGTGGTTGCCAATAATCTTAAGCGTAAGGGCAAGAACTTGTGGACTTCGCGGCAAGGCGGCACGAAACTTGGCTATTACGAGGCGCCGGATGGCGAGAACGAGGCACTATTCGCCGCGGACTACATTGCGAAGTATCTACGAGAGGCAGTGGACCAGGGCGAGAATGTGCGGGCAGCAGTGCTCTATCGCACGAACTCGCAGTCACGTTTGTTTGAAGAGGCGATGCGCCGCTATCAGTTGAAGTATCACGTGGTGGGCGGGTTTTCGTTCTACGAGCGCTCCGAAATCAAAGACATGATTTCGTATTTGAAGGTCATTCATAACGTGGATGATTCGATCTCGTTGCTGCGCGTGATCAATACGCCGGTGCGTGGGATTGGCAAGACCACGATTGAGACTCTGGAACGGGTCGCGCTGGAGACTGGAACCTCGTTGTGGTGTGCGCTCGGGGAAGCGATCAAGCGTCAGCTCTTGCCGCAGCGGGCCGTCGCGGCACTTCGGAGCTTTAGGCGACTGATTGAAGATGGCCGCGCCATGTTGGCCGGAACTTATGTCGAGCGGTTGGAAGATACGGCGCGAGAAGATCAGCATGCAGACCTCCCAGCGGATGAATCGCCTGAGGATGCTGACGTAACCTTCGATCCCGGCGAAGACGAAAATATCTCATTCGACTTCGGAGTCCCCGATCAGGTTGACGCTTCCCCTGAGACTACTGGCCCCGTCGCAGCGGGCGAGGGTGCCAGCTCTACGCCAGCAGCGGAGCCTGGCTTTCGTGCTCCGGGCGAGGCGGCGAACACTGCCGAGATTCTGAAATTCCTCATCGACCGCACCGGTTACATCAAGCAACTTGAAGAGGAAGACACTCCCGAGGCTTACTCGCGGATTGAAAACCTGCGCGAACTGGTGAATGCGGCGATGGATTCGCGCGACCGGGGCGAAACTCTGGATCAATTTCTCGATCATGCGGCTCTGGTCAGCGACGCAGACGCCTACGATCAGCGAGCGCAGATCACCTTGATGACTCTCCACGCCGCGAAGGGATTGGAGTTTTCGCGGGTATTTCTCTGTGGTTTGGAAGAAGGACTGTTTCCGCATTCTCGGACTTTCTTGCAGCCGGACGATATCGAAGAGGAACGGCGATTGTGCTATGTCGGCATGACCCGGGCAATGGATACTTTGGTTCTAACCCGAGCCGTGTATCGGCGACGTTATGGAACGGATTTGCCCGAGGCTAGCGTGCCTTCGCGATTTCTCGAAGAAGTACCGGCAGCGCTGGTGGAAGAGCTGGGAGGTTCGCGCCGAAAAAGGGACGCTTCACGGACACGGGTGTCCGCGCCACAAGAGCCTGAGCACCAAGCCCACTACGCTTACGAGGATGAAGATCAGAGCACCGCGAACTGGGCGGCTCCGAGCAAGCCGCAGGCTCCGGCTTATTCGGGACGCAGCTACAATTCGATTGACAACATCGCGGAGTTTTTCGCGTCGCGGGGGAAGAAATTCAACGTCCCGAAGACGCTGGTGGAAGAGCCCAGGGGCAAGAAGGGTTTCAAGCCGGGTCAAAAGGTACGTCATCCCAAATACGGTGAAGGGACGGTGTACCATCGAGAAGGCGAGGGTGAAGAGGCCAAGATTACGGTACAATTCCCTCGCTTCGGTTTGAAGAAGCTGGTGGAGAAATATGCCCAGTTAGAACGGGCATGAATTACGTAGGGGCGGACGCCCATCTTCGTCCGGCCAAAACTTTGCTCGGCAGCTAAGCGCGAATCATCTTAAGGAGAAAGAACGGCATTCATGGCAAATACAAAGAAGCTAACCAAGGAAGAACGCAAGAAAGTAAAACGCACCGCCCGCAAGAAAGTGAAGGCAGAAAAGCCGCTGAAGCCACGGGAGTACGCCCGTGGATCGAAGAAGCGCAAAGTGAAGAAGATGGTGCGCGGCGCGGCGAAGCGGTAAAAAGGCGGCGATTGGCATTTAGCACTTGGCGCTTGGCCTTCAAGGACCAAATGCTGAGTGCTAATTGCTGAGCGCTGCACTCCAGGAGACGATGCCTTTTGGCACAAACACCAATCACCACCAACCGCGCCACCGAAGGCAGCCCGCGAACTTCGGACAATCAGCTTTTCTGTTGCAAGTCGATTGATAAGCTGATCTCCGACTCGGAAGAGC
>Ga0206956_1038_pt1 | contig 43241 bp, 43 predicted proteins | sample Alteio_BWOrgHeat_35_FD_153252 | JGI IMG/M metagenome (GOLD analysis project Ga0206956, IMG submission 153252) | Enriched cells from forest soil in Barre Woods Harvard Forest LTER site, Petersham, Massachusetts, United States -... | ecosystem: Environmental > Terrestrial > Soil > Temperate forest >...
GGACGAACGCTTAGGGTGTGTACATACGCTAATTTCGTGATAAGTACATCCGCCAGGGATAATCCGAGGAAGTCGGCAGTCGAATCCTGGCCACGATTTTGCAGAGGAAGGATCGCGAGGCTCCGGGGACTCAAAGACTGCTGTTTCGCAGATCGAGTGTGAAGAAACCTCGGCAGAATGATCACACCAAGGAGAACGGCGAATCCAACGGAGAAGAGGAAGGTGAGTCTGCTGGTTCGTGATCGTGTTGATCCAAGAGGCGCTACCTCGGGAAGTTCTCCTTCCGCAGGCGGTCGATCGGAAGGCAAGGAAGTTTCGCCCACTCCGCCCCTTGAGCCCGCGGGTAGTGAATCGGCAGATTCCAACTGGCCCACGAACCGGTAACCGCGCCGCCCTACGGTCTCAACGAACAGTGGTTTTTCGGCAGAGTCTCGCAGCGCGTCCCTTAGCTTGCTTACGGCCACTGCCAGACGATGGTCGAAATCGACGAAGGTATCTTCTGACCAGAGGCGTTTGCGAAGTTCTTCACGAGTGACGACTTCGCCGGCCGATTCCAATAGCACAGTCAGGAGCGAAAACGGTTGTTCCTGCAGCCGTACTTTGCTGCCTTCTCGTCGCAGCTCTCCGGCGCGAAGGTTTACCTCGAAATCCGCGAAGCGTACCAGGGGTGGGAGGGTAGACGGCATCAGAATGCTTCACATTGTTGGAAAGTTTAACACGCCCTCAATCAGAGTGCGACGGCCACATTCTATTGTGAGTAAACGGCTTATTGGAGGATTGAGAGGGTATCGACCGAGAGGCGACCGAGCATTGACCCCGGTCGCTATCTGCGGCAGAAAGAGGAGTCGCCGCAGGCGAGCCCTGCAACGTGGCCAACCCCGAAAAGAAAGTGAGCCTATGAAGGTCCTGTTAATTCTGGGAAAGGTTACCACCCTAGCGTTGTTAGTGGGGCTCGGAGGCACAGGCGCATACGCGCAACAAGAGATCGACCCTGACCACTTCGATTCGCCAGAACCTCCCGATCATCCGAAAACCGAACAGAACCAAGTGGATGCATCGCGATATGACGGCAAGTTCTCATTGCCCTATGCCGTGCAGTGTAGTGGAAGGCAGTTGGCTCCAGGGAAATACTCCTTCTCGTTGCATTCAGACGAAAAAGTTGGTCACGGCGTATTGAAGTCGAAAAGTCAATCCATAGGAATCACGAGCGTAGTCCACACCCCGGGTTTCAAGCGTGGCGCTGATGTTGTCGTGGTCGGGAGCAAAGGCAAAGTTCGAACGCTATCCGCTATTCAGATCTCGGGTGTGAATTTTGTGTTTGATCCGATCTTCGCAGCGGCTACTTCATCAAGCAGCAAGAAGAAGCATGTCGAGACCCTGCCATTGACACTGATGGCTTTCAAGAGGCCGGGGAACCCCGCCAGCCCGTGAGTGTACATATAGTTGTCCAGAAACACTGTCTCGAAACAGAGACGCCCACACAGCTTTTGGCAAACGACCAGACATGGAGAAGTAAATGGCAGCTCGTACGATATCAACTCACGGCGTCATGGAAGGTGGCGGCTCATACAATTTGCACGCCAGGATTCCCGCTGGCGGCGGCAATCTAGCGTTGCCTTACTTGGAGGGCGCGGCTCGATCCTTAGCAGTTCGCCCAGGAGCTGACCCACTCTTCATCGCCGACTATGGCGCTTCGCAGGGGAAAAACTCTCTGGCTCCGATGCGAGCCGCCATCCGATGCCTGCGCGGCCGTGTGGGGAACGAACGGGCCGTAATGGTCGTTCACGTCGATCAACATGCCAATGACTTCAATACTCTTTTCGCAGTACTCAACAATGATTCGGAACGATATTCGGTGGATGACCCGAACGTTTTCCCGTTCGCCGTTGGAAGATCATTCTACGAAAACGTCTTCCCGCCAGAACAGGTTGATCTCGGATGGTGTTCTTACGCTGCCGTCTGGCTACGCCAAATTCCAGCGTTAATTCCAGGACATTTCGTGTCGATCGCTTGCACTGGCGATGTGCGTGCCGCATTCGACCTTCAAGCAGCTGATGACTGGAGGCTCTTTCTTTCGCTGCGTGCCCGGGAACTGAGAACTGGCGGTCGTCTGGTTGTCGTGCTTCCAGGCTTAAGCGATGAAGGTGTTACAGGATTTGAACCACTCTTTAATTCTGCCAATGAGATTCTCGGGGAAATGGTCGACGAGCGAGTCGTCGGCGCCGATGAACGCAAACGGATGGTTCTGGGAGCCTACCCGCGACGACGCGCGCAGCTTCTCGAACCCTTCGCACGGGAAGGTCAATTCCAGTCGCTCTCAGTCGAATGCTGCGAGCTCTTCGAGTTGCCCGACGCAGTGTGGACAGACTACCAATTGGACGGCAATCTGGAATCTCTGTGTAGTCGTCAGGCCGCCTTCTTCCGCGCAATTTTCGTTCCCTCCCTGGCCGCGTCGATCAGCGATGCCGGCAGACGTGTTGCCTTCGCCGACCGCATGGAACAGAAACTGAAAAGACGCTTGTGCGAACGGCCTGTGCCATTTCACTCGTTCGTCCAGACCATGGTGCTTGGCAAGCAATCCCCTGCCTTTACTCCCTTAGCGAGGAGTAGCGCATAGAAATGAGTTTTGATAATGAAACCTTGACGCAGGATCAGGCGCAATCGCTGCGTACATCGACCAAAGAGCGGCATTCAAGGCAAACCTTTTATGGCTGGTGGGTAGTGCTTGGGTCAGCAGTCGGACTCTTCTGGGGCGTACCCATTTCCGTCTATTCCTTCAGCGTTTTCTTCAAACCGCTCATGGAGGAGTTTCATGCGGGTCGAGCTGCGGTATCGCTGGCATACACCCTGAAGCTCATTGCTGCTGCACTCTGTGCCGCACCCATAGGCTGGCTGACGGATCGCTACGGTCCACGCCGCGTGATCCTGATCAGTACCGGAATTTTTGGTTCGCTGTTGCTGGCGAACCGGCTCTTTTCCGGCAGCATAGCTCAATTTTATTGCTTCTACGTGCTCTTGGGTTTCTCTGTCGGAGGTGTTGGCCCAATACCCTATGGGTCTTTGGTATCGCACTGGTTTGACAGACTTCGCGGCTTGGCCCTGGGCCTAACGATGCTCGGAATCGGCCTAGGAGCCGTCATCATGCCCTCACTGGCACAGGCACTGATCGCCCGATTCGGCTGGAAGACAGCTTATTCAATCCTTGGCGCATCGGCTCTGCTCATTTCCGGGCCGGTAGTGGGCTGCTTAGTTAAGGAAAGCTCCGAGGAGTTGGATCTTCTAGGTGATGGAAGAACCGCAAAACCCACCATTGCAGACGTGGCACATGGTCTGACAGCACGGGAAGTATGGCGCAGCCAAGATTTTTGGCTCATGGCGCTTGCTTTCACTCTGGTCAGCGCGAGTGTGCAAGGGTGTGTGGTCCACATGGCACCCATGCTCAGTGACCGCAACCTGGGGCGGCAAGCGGCGGCTTCAGGCAGTTCGCTTATTGGTGCAGCGGTAATGATAGGCCGCATTGGAACGGGATATCTGCTCGACCGCACTTTTGCTGCTCGGCTCGCCTCAATTCTCTTTGCTCTCGCGGCCTTGGGAGTCGCCCTGCTCTTGCTGGGGAGTGGCCAGGCCGTATTCGCGGGTGCACTCTTCGTTGGTCTCGGTCTGGGTGCAGAAGTCGATCTGATTCCATATCTCGCCAGCAGATACTTTGGGCTGCGCGACTTCGGCAAGGTGTACAGCACTCTGTTCGCCGCGTTTGCACTCGCGGGTGCGCTCGGCCCTCTGATCATGGGTGCAGGTTTTGACCGAACACGGTCTTACAGCGAGCCATTGTCTGGATTTCTTGTTGCGACGGTGCTCGGAGCGATTCTGATGAGTCGGTTGGGTCCGTATCGTTTTCGTCCGCCGCAACCGAAGGATGTGTGCCAATGAAACACGAAATTGCGCAAGAACTCAGACCAAACGGAGGAATCAATGTCTGTAGACACCAATAAACTGAACGAATTTCTGGGGCGATTTATCAATGACTTGGGAGCTTCGGTGCACGCGGGGATGGTAGTCATCGGAGATCGCCTCGGACTATACAAAGCGCTCGCCCAAAAGCCGATGACAGCCGCTGAACTGGCTAAGCAAACGAAGACTGACGAAAGATACGTCCGTGAATGGGCTGCTTCGCAGGCCGCAGGTGGATACCTCACCTACGAACCCAGCACGCAACGGTTCGGCATGACGGAAGAACAAATCCTCACGTTGGCGAGGGAGGATGGTCCGGCATTCCTGCCAGGGGCGTTCGAACTTGCGCTTGGATCGCTCGCGGCTGTCCCACGGATCACCGAAGCGTTTCGCTCGGGGGCCGGAATGGGATGGTTCGAACATGAAGAAAGTGTCTTCCACGGATGTGAGAAATTCTTCCGCCCAGGCTACGCGGCAAATTTGATCACCTCGTGGATTCCATCTCTCGATGGGGTCAAAGAGAAGCTCGTGCGGGGAGCAAAGGTTGCCGACGTGGGATGCGGCAAAGGAGCCTCCACAATCCTGATGGCGAAAGCCTTCCCTAAATCAGAGTTCCACGGATTTGACTACCACGATAAATCTATTGAACTGGCGCGAGCTTCGGCTAAGCAAGAAGGTGTGACAGACCGGGTGACCTTCGAAGTCGCCGCCGCGAAGGAATTTGCTGGCAGCGATTACGACTTCGTTTCTGTCTTTGATTGCCTGCATGACATGGGCGATCCGGTGGGCGCTGCTTCTCATGTCCGGCGTGCGATCAAGAACGACGGATCGTGGATGATTGTTGAGCCGTTTGCCAATGACGACCTTCAGGATAACTTTAATCCGGTTGGCCGAGTCTACTACTCCTTTTCGACACTGCTGTGTACACCTTGTTCCCGCTCGCAAGAAGTGGCCATGTGTCTTGGGGCTCAGGCCGGCGAGAAGCGAGTGCGCGAGGTCGTCAATTCGGCAGGCTTCACCCGCTTCAGACGCGCGACTGAAACACATTTCAACTTGGTTTACGAAGCTAGACCGTGACTTGCGACACTCATGACTTCGCGACCAGCAGGCGACCTTGCGGTCGCACCGAGCCATCCATGAGAGGGGGAGTTGCTATGAACTCAAGTTCAGGTAAGGCAACGTTTGCAGCCATGGCTGCGATGCTCGTTGCGGTTGCCCTCTTTCAAACTCGATCAGCACAATCAAGCTCCGCAACCACATCCCAGGTCCCAGCAAAACCTCTCTTGCTGGAGAAAAATGTGGGTGAGCGGCGGATTTGGCGGGAGCATCCCCCAGGCGACTTCATCCTGAAGGTCAGCCCCAAGAACAATGGTTCTCAACAGCTTGTCATGGGAACGGAGGACATGGCTCCCGGAGACGAATTTCAAACACACAAGCACCTTGGGCAAGATGAACTGTGTATATCGAAAAAGGAACCGTTCACGTTCATTTGGGAGAACAGGAACGCGATATCTGCACGCAGGAGGAACTGTATTCATCCCCGCAAACACATGGGTAGATATAAAGAACGCAGGAACCGAGAGGGTCAGCGTCGTATTCGTATTTTCAGCGCCTGGATTTGAGAATTACATGCGGTGCGACTCTGTCCTGCCAAACGAAAAAGTGACGCCTCGTTCGCTCGAAGGGCAGAAAGAGTGCAGCCATCAAGGACATGTCATCTACAAGGACACGTTGTAGCCAACGATTGGAGGAGTGCTGGCCTTCCACGACAGAGTCACGCTGTGTTGCCGGCTGGATGGGGCACTTGCGGTCCTCGGTTGTGCACTGGGAAACGTCAATCAATTACTCGGTGATCGGCTGCGCACTACAGCGATTTCCGTGGAAGAGGGAGGCAGTTCCCAATTGCGAAAGTTGAGCGATCCGAGTTTCTTCTCCTGTGAGTGACCCGGTGGGACCGTCAGCTGTGCCGAGGAAGGCCGCAGCAACATCTACATGTCGTCGCCCAAGGAACAACGCATCTGCGACTTCGGTCTAGTAGGAACCGGTGTGCGGCGTGAAGCTTTGCCGATAACTCAAGTTGTCGATGTCGCGGAACATCGGTGTTCCGGGCGGCAGGTTTTGTGGCTGCGTGAAGTCCGGATCGAAAATGTAGTTTCGAGCCGGCGGTTCGTATACAGTCCCGCCGCCGTTTTTGTCAGTACCCGTAGAGTAAGTGGAGTAGTAGAGGCTAGCCATCGATCCCTTGTAATTGAGGGTCTGGCCAGTCCAGCTCTCCAGTTGACGCAGGAAGTTGTGTAGTCCGCCGTCGGTGCCCCAGTCGCCTACCGCCCATCCTGCACAACAAGTGTTCACCAGGAAGTTGATGTTCTTTCCGCCGGAGACAGCCACCCGATAGTAGGTTGTCGAAGCCGGGCGTCCCGCGTCGTTGCTGGGAGAGTTCAGGCTGGCAAGGTCTGACCAGTTATTGGAGAGCATCGTAACCGCATCCGCAAGCACCCCAGCCGCTGCGTGCGGAGGGTCCGCCGCATTCGGATTCGTCCAAGTGGGATCCGCGACACTGCTATTGTAATCGCCCTGGATGTAAACCGGATTCTCGGCAGCGACGGTGAACCCACCCTGACCGTTGTCCGACCTGACGGGCACATTGCCGAGTGAGCCGTCCACCAGTTTTAGAACGTGGCGAGCGCCGCTGATCCAGTTCTTCTGGCCTACGATGCAACTCGGAATGCGTCCGGCGACTAAGTACGGATCGGGGCTGCCGGCAGCGGCATTGCGAATCAAGTTGTTCACACTGTTCGCGGGGGTATAGGGTGCGCCGATGTAGCCTAGCCCCAGACCCAGGTTAGCCGCGCCCCAATTGTCCAGCACGCCATTGTTGTTTACGTCTTCTGGAGACTGGGCCTTGCCGGGTGGAGTCGGCTCTAACGAACCGTTTGGATTGCCGGCCACGTTCGGAGAGTTGATGGAATCTTCCAGACCCGAGTCACCGGTTTTCGTGCCTGCGGGATCCACTTGCGTACCGTTAGGATTGGGCAGCATGCCCCTTCGGTCGGAGAAGTACAAAACATATCCGTTTTGAAAGACAGGGTCGACCAGCAGCCCGCTAACGCCCGTCTTGCCCGCCAACCACTGACTCAGGTTGCCCACATCGATTTCCACGGCATTCATCACGCCATTGGGCGCACAACTGGCATTTCCCTGGTTCACGTCCCGGACTTCCCCTTCGCGAGCGTCATAGAAATTGATGGGATACCAGTTGAACTGGGTTGGGCTTTTCCCATTGGGTGCTGTGCTGTTGCCATACCGGCCAAGCAGGTCGGCAGGAGTTGCGGGGTCCTTTGTGACCTCGGGCGGCTCGCCACTGGTGCAGGTGTATGTGCCACCGCTCTTTATACAGGCCGGCGCAACCCCGTTGGGGTCTACCGCGCCATTGCCGTTTCGGTCTGCGAGCTCCTGCAGAATCAAGATCGCATTCGGATTCACGGGATTGGTGCCGGGAGCCGTGGGGGGAGTCGTGCCCCGCGCAAATCCCAATTGCAACCATTCTTGTGTAACGGGGTGGTACACGCCGTTGGCGTCGCGATATTCGACTCGCAAGTACCCGTCCAGCAGATTCCAGGTGCTCATCTGCAGAGTCGGAGTAGGATAAGCGAGCGGCGTGTAGTACGGATACGGTGCAGCAGCCGCGCAGCTACCCGTTAAGGCATTGCACGTCGACAAAGTGATTGCCGGCGGTGCGTTGTTCAAGCCGTCCTTGCCTTGAGTGATGATCGGCGCGTTAGCGTCAAATAAGGTCACGTCGCCAGCCGGTGGCGCAATCGGTGAAAACTGGTAATCCGCTGGAAGCGTAGTTAGGGTACCCGTCCAGGTGGTTGGATTCGGAACTGCCGTCGACGCCGTGGCGAAATACGTGTTATATGTGCCGCCCGTGGCGAGGACCGGTAGACCCGCTACGGGCGTGGCTGGCACTCCATACTGGTAATTCACTCCATTCGAAGCATCATTAAAATTCGCCAGACGGATATTGTTGGGGTCAGCAGAGCCGAGCGCAGAAAGCTCCGCCGGATTATCGGAGAGCATCACTCGGATCTCCGCTTCGTTGTAAAGGCGCGACGAGCCTAGAGCCGTCGTGGTTACTTCCCCCGCTGGAGGCCGCCGGATGATTTCAAAGGGTTGTGGTTGTCCTGCGAGCCCGAGCGCGTTGTTGATAAAGGGCAGTGACAGTTGCGTGGCCCCGGTACCGCCCGGATTTCCATAATTTCCATCGATAATCCAGCTGTTGTAATCTCCGATTGAAATTGTGGGATTCCATGCCAGGTTCTGCGCAGAGGTTGGTCCGGCCACGACGCTGCCCTCGGTCTGGGCTATGGCCCGGCAGGCCGGCTGCGCACCACTACAACCCTGAGCCGCAGTCAGAATATCTACCGTGCCGAGGTGAGCTGTAGCCGCTGAGGTGTTTCCATTCGCCAATACAGTGCGGATGACATTTCCCCAGGCCGTGACTTTATCCTGAAATGTTGTCGTAGCCCCCGTACCAGCATCCAGATAGAGATCCCCATTGGTATGCGTCCGGCCGGCGAAGGTGAGGTTGACGCCGGCGAAGAAACTTAAGTCGCTTTCCGAGAACACACCGAACTGGAATACCGGAATCAGTGCCACTTCCACAGTTCGCGACATGTTCACTTCATCACCCACCGTTCCCGCTCCAAACAGCGAGGTAGTCGCGGTTACTTGCAGGGTGACCGGCAACACCTGCGCGTACAGGCCCTGGTAGGTTCCGGTGGCAATTTGACCCCAATTCGTGGCGAGGCTTCCGTTCGCGTTCGTGGCCGGCGTGAGGCTATAGATGGGATAGCTCATCATGTTGTTGCTCGCAGGCGCATCTGAACTCAAAGCCTCGATCTCGGATGCCGTAGGTGATTCGATGTTCTGAAACATGCTGGCCAGATCCGAGGTCATGTGTTCTATGCCACCTTCGGCGGCGTGGAACGCCAAGTTGTTTTGCGTATCCTGGCTACCGACTTTACCTTCGGTGTTCACCATCATCAGCAGACCAATGGCGATTCCCGACATAATCAGCAACAGCAGGATCGTTGCAATCAGAGTGAATCCTCGAGTTTTGCGCGTAGGAAGCATAAATCTTTTCCTCCTTCGGGGAGTCCACACTCGTGACTTTGACCTTCGTTCCTAATGTCATTTCGGGATTGAGCCCGCCAACAGCACCCGCATGTTACTCAGAAGAAGGTGTTCGGCAGTCTTCGCCACTCCGGGCTTAACCCGCGTCTGAATTCAGAGTATGAAGGCGAGGGAAGAGCGTCAAAGCACCAAAGGCCTTGGGACTTCGTTGGACCTACGTAACGTAACTTGGCGAGGTAACTCCGGTCATTTTGGCATTCTGGCGGAGTAGGCGCCCCGGCTTCCGCCCGCGGAAGTCGGGGCAATCCAAAGCGAGGAGCGACCCACACTCTAGATCAACAAGATTGTTGGCCGCTTGGTGGGCTCAACGCAAGCGGAAAATCAAATGACCCACACGTCAGTAACCCGCTTGTGGTGATGCTTAGACTGCGGCTTGCGGGTGCCGGGCATCTCACGGTGGCGCATGCTTTGACTATGCGCCTGACCCGCGCAATACGACGGGTCCGGTCTTTACTGCTTCCGTAATACTCGACAATAGGGAGATGATCTCGCGCTGGCTACGCACGTACGTGCTTTTGAGTAGTTTGCGCTTCGGGTACGGAACAGCTTCGGGCTGAGGGCCGATCTGTGACATGCATCACTGACGCAGCCCAACTCAGCGATTAGCTTGGATCAAAAGTTCGTCGGGCGCGCGTCGCAACCATCCTGACCCCACTTTCGCAACGCGCACCCGACGGTATTTGCGCTCTACAATCCGGCCGGCCCACAACAACACCCAATTATTCGCTTAACACCCAAGCTCCGGCTCACGGGGAAAGGCTCGTCTCTCGACACCACGCTTGCGAAATGATCGACGAGACGCAAACTGGAACTGAACCGAAGGCAAAGGCACATACAGCGGAAGAACGCCAGATAAGGGAAGGGAAAACGGGCCGTCGGCGCGGAGGCGATCGGCAAGCCCCGACCTCTCCACGGAAATAATCCGTAGGTCGGGTAGTGAGTCGGAAGAAAATCTGATCACGCCTTGTACTAGTTGTCATGGCACTGCGCATGACCCTTGAAGAGTTGATTTAACTGGTATAGTGAGCGGTAAGTTTCGAGGGGGTGGCTGGCCCGGTTTTTTCTCCTCCTGGTTCCGGGCCCGCCTTTTTGTCCGGAATAACAGCGTATAAATTCGTGGTGTTATCAGTCTCGGCGATCTGACGAAGCCACGCGCCAAAATCCCGCGCAACAGTTTTCCCCGAACCTGCTAGACTTTGAAAGGTCCCCTTACACATCTCTACCGCCGTGCCCTGCGGCCCTCGGTCTCTTGTGCGACCCGACGATTCCTTTTTTCAGAGGCTGCCCCCAATGTCAAACGTCCTGCAATTTAATCCGAAGCCGCAAATTTGCGCCATCTGCAATAAACCCGTCGAGCCTACTATCGCCGTTACCGATCAGGATGGGAAGCCTGTCCACGAGGAATGCTATGTGCTCAAGGTCCGGCAGGAGGATGCGAAGAAACCGCCCACAGTCTCGTAACTCACTGTTAAGGCTGACAAATCTTGGTGACAACCGAGAGTGGCGGCAGGATAATTTTGCACTGCCCGCCGAATATGGCTACGAGGAACAATGTTGGAGGTCCCCTGCGGTTATTGCCCAATCGAACTAGCAACACTGGAGAACACGTTGTTTGCTGATCCACCGACCAGTCGAAGGTGCCAACGACGATGACCAGAATGACTGCCAACATCACCGCGTATTTCAGCGATGTCTTGCGCTTCTTCTTGCGACCACAATTTGCGAAAGAGGTTAGTCATCTTCGCATTCCATCTGGCTTCGTCAGTCGACAGTACGCGGCCGTCGGGTCCGCATCAGGCGAGAGGCTGGTGCCCGGTCGTCACTAGCGGGCGATCAGTGCGCCGCATCCTCTTCCAGTCATATTCGTAGGCTGTTCCGCAAGTCAGACAGATCTGATAGTGCTGGCCATTGGCAGTTAGTCGCGGCCAAGTAAACCGATGAGAGCAAAATTCTCCGAGGAGTCGCTGCAGGAATCTCATGTCTGTCCTTCGCTTCCGCACGGGCCAGACTCAGTGGCGTGACCTAGAGAGGGTGGCGAGTGAATTGATTCGACTACCACGCTCGCACTCTTTCAAATTACGGGAGGGCACTCCAGGTACAGGTTACCGCCTGCTCGGACGAGTTCGGGGAAAGTTCCTTGAGATGGTTTATGAAAAATCTCTATTTGATGAGTAACCCGCGTCGAGAAGCAGTCAACTGGGGAGGTCTACCATGCTCTATGTCTCTCGATTTGTTCCTGGGAACGGCGACTCTCTTTGTCCGCGCGACGGCTCTGATCGAGCGATGACTGGATCGCTCCTTGAAGCCTGTCCTGATCGTCGTCATGTAGCGTGACGAACCGGAAAGGCTGAAGATCCCACGAAACCGGAGTCAACATTTCCGCGACCCCAAACACCGAGCCGGTGCGGGTCAGGAACATCAACCTCGCCTTGGATCTGGAACCCGGTTCCACCGGACGCGGTAGGCATAACAGCCCGCCCGTGACCGAGATCGCCTGCAGTTTTGCTGGGATGCAACGCCCGTCAGAGAGTCGGAGTACAGCCGAAGTAATGCCGTCTGACGACGCTCGCGGCGACCGCCGTTTGGCGTGCGGTTGGGGGAAGCAGCTCATGTTAAGCGAGTATCAAACATCACAATTACTGGCAAAAGATTACGAGAGGACTTGTGCGGATTCCCAGGGTGCAGGAGGCTCCGGGCTGGGACAACTCAGGGGGCGCTTCAACGTTCAATTCGGTCCAGGCCGCACAGTCTTCTTCCCTTCCCGTATCTGGCGTTCTGCCGCGGTACGTGCCGTTGCCTTCGGTTCAGTTCCAGTTCGCGTCTTTTCGATCATTCCCGAAGCATGAATTCGCATCTCTCAAATTTTGGAAGTCTATAAAAACAGGCCACATATTGGGTTCGTTTTGTCAAAAACAAAGAACTTGTAAGCGCCCGTCGCAGGCCTTACGTCACGAGAATATATCGTATCACGATATATTTATGTGAAGGAACTCACAGGAACTCATTGCCCAGAGTTTCGGCTGCGAAGTTTGGTGAGCAGTCGCAGGATTTCAAAGTACAGCCAAATGCGAGTGACCATCAAAGCGAAGCCGCCGTACCATTCTGTGTACTTCGGGGCCCCGGCACGGGCTCCGCTCTCGATAAGATCGAAATCCAACACCAGGTTGAGTGGCTCGGGCACGATCGGGATCGGTTTCAGCGTGGTGGTGGTGATCGTCGCTGCACCGCCCGCCCCCCGCTGACCGTCTCACCTAGCGGCAGATGGCTTGGACCCATCCTCTGATTTGCGCCTAATATGGTTACGAATGTTGGAGGCGTTATGCGTCTGCTGAGACAAGCTGTCGTCGTTCTTGTGTTCTGCGGCTGGTTTGCCGGTCATGTTGCCGCCCAGGAAAAGTTCACGACCCCATTGATTCCTCGCGAAGTTCTGTTCGGTAATCCGGAGCGCACCGATCCCCAAATCTCGCCGGATGGCACACAAATCGGGTATCTTGCACCCGTCGACGGTGTGCTGAACGTGTGGATTCGCACCCTGGGGAAGACTGACGACCGTGCGGTCACGAGCGACAAACACCGGGGCATTCGAAACTTTCTATGGCAATACGACAATAAGCACATTCTCTACGTTCAGGACATTGGCGGGGATGAGAACTGGCGGCTTTATCAGACCGACATTGCGTCCAAAAAGTCCAATGATCTAACGCCATTCGAAAAGGTTCGCGTAGACATAGTCGCTTACGAGTGGAGTTCGCCGGACACGATCCTGGTGCAGATGAATCAACGCGATCCAAAGCTTTTTGACGTACATCGAATCGATCTGAAAACCGGCAAAGTCGAACTCGACACCGAGAATCCCGGAGATGTTCAAAATTGGCAGGCCGACAATGCACTGCGCATCCGCGCGGCACAGGTGCAGACCGACGATGGTGGAACCATTGTTAGGGTTCGCGATGACAGCAAGGCACCGTGGCGCGAACTGATCAAGTGGGGTCCGGATGAGACCTTCGGCGGGGTCAATGGGTTTTCGCCGGACAACAAAGCGCTGTGGGTTACAACCAGTCTCGACGTGAATGCTGCCCGCTTGCTGGAGATTGACATCGCCAGCGGCAAACGGAAAGTGATTACTGAAGATCCGCAGTTCGATGTCAACGGCACGATCAACAATCCGAAGACCAACGCTCTGGAGGCTGTCAGTTACACCAGGCAACGTACCGAATATGTGTTCATTGATGCCAAGGTGAAAGCCGATTTTGACGTTCTGCAAAAGGTTCGCAGTGGCGACATCGCCTCGGTCTCGCAGAGTCTTGATGATAACCAGTGGATTGTCGGCTTCGTCAGCGACGACGCGCCCGAGTATTGGTATCTATATAACCGGGCAAAGCAACAGGCGACGCTGCTGTTCAGCAACCGGCCGCAACTGGAAAAGTACACACTCTCGGCGATGAAGCCCGTCGAATTCACCGCCCGCGATGGCATGAAGCTCTACGGCTATCTGACCACGCCGGCGGGCATGGAACCTAAGAACCTCCCCATGGTGGAATTTGTCCACGGCGGTCCGTGGGGGCGTGACCAGTGGGGGTTCGACCGTTACGCGCAGTGGTTGTCGAATCGCGGATACGCGGTTTTGCAGATTAATTTCCGCGGCTCTGCGGGCTACGGCAAGCAGTACATGAATGCCGGGGATCGCCAATGGGCAGGCACGATGCACACCGATCTGCTAGACGGCAAAAACTGGGTTGCCAAACAAGGCATCGCTGATCCGGCAAAGGTTTGCATCATGGGCGGCAGCTACGGAGGCTACGCAACTCTCGCCGGCGTGACCTTTTCGCCCGACGCATTCGCCTGCGGAGTTGACATCGTCGGTCCATCCAATTTGAATACACTGCTCAGAACAATTCCACCTTACTGGTCGACCATGCTGGCCACTTTCCATAAGCGGATGGGCGACTCGGAAGCGGTGCTCAACGAAGAATCACCGCTGTTCAAGGCGGACCATATCAAAGCGCCGCTGTTGATTGGCCAGGGCGCCAACGATCCGCGCGTAAACAAAGCGGAGAGCGATCAGATCGTGGCGGCTATGCGCAAGAACGATAGGCCCGTCCAGTACTATGTCTTCCCCGATGAAGGACACGGCTTTGCTCGACCGGCCAATAACATGGCCTTCAACGCTATCTCGGAAGAATTCCTGGCGAAATATTTGGGAGGAAGATTCGAGCCTGCCACGGCAGACGAAAGCAGGTTGCTCGCGAGCATCAAGCAGTAGCGGCTCAATTCGAGCGCATAGTTTAGTTGAGAGTGGCGGGAACGCATCAACTAATCGGACTTTGCTGAAGACTTACGGATTATGAGAACACAGGAGGGATCTGTCGCGTTGTGCAAGCTTCTACTCTATCTGATTTGTCTACCACTTACAAGCTAGTTGATTTTGTCCATGTTGTATTCGATTTGACGGGTTCTGATCCGTTCATCATTACAATTTCATTACAGTGGCGCCGTTAGACTGGTGTGTGTCGATGTTACCCGGTCGGACGCTACACAGTACCGAACGTGCTACCGTGAGTACGCCGAACCTTGAGGTGTACCCTGAACTCGTCCTGCGGGTAGGCGATGAACGGAAGGCTCTGAAGTCTTTCCGCTGCTTGAACTCCACGGCGGGCGCGGAACGTAACGGCTGATCTCCCACTGAACTGGTTCAGTTTTTGACTCATTCACCGGCGGTCCGCCCGCAGAAGGTGACCTTGCGCCTGCGTGATCGGCCTTTGCGTCCGTGTTCGACATCGCCAAGCTCTGCGGAGGTCGAGGCTCGTAGGGTCGCGTGGGCGTGCTCACGGAGTCGAAAGGTATTTCCGGAGAAGGTTTGGTCGCCGTCTTCTCCCAAACACCATCCCCCGGACCTTGTATCTTGTGACTCGCTGGCGCCTGCTTATTCCGACCCATCGGGCTCTGCGCATCGCTTGTCGTGTGGCTCTCTGGCTCATGAAGCGCTCCTTGCGGTTTCTCAATCTCAGGTATGGCCGTCGGTGGATCCGCCCTGCTGACGCCCACCGGAGTGACCGGCACCGGTCGGACGGTGCTGCTCCCGGGCTCATCCCCATTACGCCTAGGCATGCTTTTGCCGGTGGCCTGCCCAGCGCCGGAAACCCCAGAATCTGGAGCGTGGTCTTCGTCCGCCGGAACCGGGTCATGCGATTCAGCATCCCTCGAACGTCTGGTCTTCAACTTTGCGTTTCGGTTCGAAGCGGAGAGCTGAGTTCGCGGAGCCGCTTTTAGATAACGAAAGAAACGCGGCTGTCCACGCGCCTGCCAATAAGCTGAATCATAGAATTCGACGCCACGCCCCGAACGCATCGCACTAAAGAATGAGTGATGCAACGGACTAATCACGATTCCAACGTGTCCGCGCCATACCACCAAATCACCCGGTTGTGGATGTAGGACCCGCCGAAACTCTTTGATACCTCGGTAAAGTTCGGAGGAATTCGAATAGGAATAGGTAAAGCCGGCCCGTTCATAGATCGCGTGTACCAGGTTTGAGCAGTCGGCGTTGGAATCCGTGGGCTTGCGGGATTCTAGGGCGGCGCCAATGATTGCGAGCCCCTGATCTGAGCTCACCAGCCAGGGTGCAATGGCTTCGGAAGCTCCCCGAGTTGTTCTGTGATCGGCTTTTGAACTTTCAGCGTTCTGTTGCTCTGCCGAAGCACGCGAAACTACCGCGCACAGCGCCAGAAGGAAGCCTACCCTTTGCCAGCAGCGGGAATGGATTTTGATCGTCATGAAAGCAAAGGTTCTAGTTCGTCACAACATAGTCGAACCCCTGCGGGATGGAATAGTTCTGGTGAACTTACTTTATCCTCTGTACGACTTTGGATTTACTGTATCCGCTCACTCACCGGAAATGGCCGCCAACCTCGGAAGCTGTGGTATATAGCCCAGGCGTCAGGCAATTCTGCTCACAAATTGCCCATTCGCGCAACGCGATGCTGGTCAGTCCTTGCATCAGTTTCTCGACGTTCCTCCGCGTCCGCCAGCAATGGTTAGCGCAATCCCGCTGACAAATAGCAGGATTTTGATAGATAGCTCCGTCACAGGTTGCAAAATACAATGGTCCACTTCCTGAACGCTTCGAAAGCACGGACCCCGATGCGGCAGTAGCAGTGGGCTATGCGGCGGCTGACTTTCCCATGGTTTTCATGTAGCTGTCCATCGACTGTGTCAGCTGCGCATCGACTTCGTCCGCGATCGTCATGACGTCAGGCAAGAGCAGGCTGAAATCCAGAGACTCCAGATTAATCTGCAAGGTCCCGAAGATGGTGACCTGCAATATTCGCGATTCATGCACCAGCATCGCGGGTGTGTAGCCCTGCCGAAATCGCAGTTTGCCGTGGGCGACGGCGGCTGCGGAAAAGATGGCATCGCTATCCTTGTCGGTCGCGGCGGGTCTGCTCAGGCGAAGAGCCAGGTCTTCGACCAGCCTGGGAAGATGCCCGGTGCGCTCTTGATCGCTCAGCGGTATGAGGTTTAGTTCACTGCTTCGTTTGGCCCGCGCCAACCAGGCCTCCACAATGCTGTTACTGCACCGCAGCAGGATCGCGCCCACACTCTCCTTGTCCGCCCGCTTGCTAGGTTTGCGATGGACTACTCTTTCTCGGACGAGTTCGGTCAAGCGACCGATCTCGAACGGCTTGATCACAATTTCATCTGCCTCCAGAAGGATGGCAGCCATTGCGCCCTGCACGTCGGGGTAGCCGCTGACCAGCAGTGTCAAGGCGTTCGGCTGGGAATGGCGCATGGCGGAGACTACGGTGAAACCGTCGCCAGGGTCAGGCATGTGCAGGTCCGTGATGAGCACGTCAAAGCTCTCAGTCGCGATTCGTCTCAGAGCTTCGGTCACACTGGAGGCTGCAACCACCTCAAACTTCTTACGTTCGAGTCCTTGGATCATCATGGCGAGTACCGCGCTATCATCATCCACCAATAACACTCTGTGAACAGCACTTGCTTCGGTCGCAGTCATAAAGCACCGCCTCTAGTCACGGATAATCACAGTTTAGACTCTGTTTTTCACCAAGACTGTGCAATTTTGATCAGCAGTCCCATTCTGGCCAACGTATGATTCAACCTGTTCGACAGAGTGGTCATGGGTTAGTGTCGATTGACAGTGTTGACGTTCAGGCCCTCACGATCGCTCTACTTTTGTACTTTTTGTGCAAAACGCGCACGTTTCGGGTCAGACCTCCTCCGGGGTCTGGCCTTTCTTACCTGTCCGACACGTAGCCTATGACTCGATCTATGCTGGACCCTGATAGCTCAAGCAGAAACGCCGCCCGGACGGATCGTGAGTTTATTTGGAGGGATGCGAAGGCTAATTTTGTGGATGACGATATTGAGCAGCGAACTGTGGACCTGCAGTCCGCTATTGTAATGGATGAAACCCAGCTCCCTGAACCGACGGCCAACCTCGTCCGAGACGCCTACCCAGCGAGTTTCCATTTGGATCGCAGATACTTGCCCTGCTAGAACACACCTGACTCTAATGTAGGGCTTCGTCATAAGTAGAGAGTGTTCGACACAATACCCACCTGGTTACAGCCGTAATCGTTTCTTGAGCCGATGGTCGTTGTGGACCGCCAACGTGCCTGCAATCCCCCCAACTCGAGGCATTTGTGGTCAATATTGATCAGTCCGAAAGATCACTTTCGTTGAATACTATAGAGGCAAACTCATGGACGAAACCACTCGCCAGTAACAGATCGCCAGCGGGCAAGTCGGATGCTGCGTCGGGATTATCGGAACTTTGATGTTTATCAACAGCTATTCTCAGCAAACCAGGAGCTCATGTCGCGACCAAACACAGTGTTCCCCAAGGGGACTTTAGAAGTCGTTAGCCTCCGCCACCTGGCGCGGGAGGAAGTTTCGGCTACACGGCCGCGATGGCACTCGAAGCAGTCGTTACCCAGCCGGATCGCGGTCATCGGGAACCATCTGCCACGACAGTGTGGAATTGCTACGTTTACTACCGACCTGTGCGCAGCTATATCCGCCGAGTACGGAACCGCTAGGTTGCTGGCTCTACCGGTAAACGACACGGAGGAAGGATATGACTATCCCGCGCGAGTGAGATGGTCGCTCGCCCAGGACGATTTGAGATCGTATCAGGAAGCTGCTGAATTCTTGAACTTCAACAATATCGACATGGTCTGTCTGCAGCACGAGTATGGAATTTTCGGCGGAGCTGCTGGGAGCCATATCTTGCAGCTGTTGCGCCGGCTGAAGATGCCAGTGGTAACCACCATGCACACCGTCCTCCGCGATCCGAATCCCGAACAGCTCTTGGTCATGGAAGACATCGCGGAGCTTTCGGATCGCCTCATCGTCATGAGCCAGCTCTCTTCTCAATTCCTGCAGGAGATCTTCAAGGTGCCGGGCAGCAAGATCGACATGGTTCCTCACGGTGTTCCGGACCTGCCATTCCTCGATCCTAATTTCTACAAGGATCGCTTCGGGGTGGAAGGAAAAGCGGTACTACTCACATTCGGTCTTCTCTCGCCCAACAAGGGAATCGAAAACGTCATTGAGGCCCTGCCGCAAATTCTGTCCAAGCACAAGAATGTTGTGTACATTGTCGCGGGCGCAACCCATCCTCACGTGCTCCGTCGCGATGGCGATCAGTATCGGGCCTATTTGCAAGGATTGGCGAAAGAAGTAGGAGTGGAGTCGAATGTGATCTTCCATAACCGCTTCGTCAGCACCGAAGAGATGGTCGAGTTCATTGGCGCCGCAGACATTTACATCACTCCTTACCGCCACGAAGCCCAAGTGGTTTCCGGGACGCTTGCTTATGCACTGGGTGCCGGTAAGGCGATTATCTCAACCCCATACTGGCATGCCATCGAACTACTGGACGACCGCCGCGGTGTGCTGGTTCCCTTCCAGAACCCTGTTGCCATCGCACAAAAGACAGTCGAGCTCTTGGATACTCCCGCAATACGCCATGCCATGCGTAAACGAGCGTATCTGTTCGCGCGGGATATGGTCTGGAAGAGAGTAGCGCAGGGCTACATGGAGAGTTTTGCGCGAGTAAGCAGCGACCGCATGAAGGGTCCACAGGTGCAGTTCTCCGCCCGCGCTATACAAAAGTCGTTAAATCAGTTGCCAGAGCTGAAACTGAATCACTTCAACCGGCTGACCGACGACACGGGAATGCTGCAGCACTCGATCTTCACAACCCCTAAATACGGTGAGGGATACACCACCGACGACAATGCTCGCGCACTCATTCTCACCGTGCTGCTGGAGCAGCGAGATAAGGAACAACTCGCGAAGACCGATTTACCGATTCCGGATTCACCCACCACTTCTTCGTCCTTTCGGTATTTGGCATTTCTGGAACATGCCTTCAACCCCGCGAAGGGTAGATTCAGAAACTTCCTCGGATACGATCGCCGGTGGAACGAAGATGAAGGCTCGGAAGATTGCCATGGGCGTGGATTGTGGGGACTTGGAACGGTTTTAGGCCGGTCCAGGGATCAGGCTCTGAGGTGCGCTGCCGGACGGTTGTTCGAGTTCTCCCTTCCCGCAGTGATGGAATTTACCAGCCCACGCGCCTGGGCCTACTCACTGCTCGGAATTCAGAAATACCTTGATTCATATCCCGGAGACCGGGACGCCCAGAAAATAAGGTCCGTCCTCGGTACGCGATTGCTCCAAATGTATGAGTCGATTCGCACATCGGATTGGAAATGGTTCGAGAACATTCTGGCCTACGGAAACGCGAGATTGCCCCAAGCCATGCTGCTCGTGGGCTCCGCTTGTTCGGATGATCGTATGGTTTCCGCCGGTCTTGAAGCGCTCAACTGGCTCACCGAAACCCAGCGTTGCGCAACCAACGGCCACTTTGTACCAATCGGGTCGCAAGACTTCTATCGGCAGCGTGGTGAAAAAGCCCGTTTCGATCAACAGCCACTTGAGGCGGCTGGCGCGGTCTCCGCCTGTTTGCAAGCCCATCACATAACCGGAGATAGCCGTTGGCGCCGCGAGGCTTGGTCAGCCTTCAACTGGTTCCTTGGCGATAACGATCTGCAACTGCCTCTTTATGATTCCCTCACCGGCGGCTGCCGGGACGGCCTGCACCCCGACCGAGCTAATGAGAACCAGGGAGCAGAATCCACACTATCGTTTTTGATGGCACTGCTCGAAATGAGCTCGCTGCCGGAACCTGATAATCCAGGAACAAGGGGAGAGTTATTTGTCGCTACCACCAACTAGATTTTGATCAGGTCGAATGAGTACACACCTATGAGCGTTGCCACAACAATTCGTCACGAGCCGCTGCTTCTTCGGCATCCTGCCAACCCAATTTTAACGGCCAAGGACTGGCCTTACTCCGTTAACAGTGTGTTCAACGCTGGCGCGACACTACTAGCTGACGGATCAACCCTGCTGCTTTGTCGCGCCGAGGATCGACGCGGCCTATCCCATCTTTGCGCTGCTCGCTCACGCAACGGAGTGGACAATTGGGAAATTGATCGCGAACCGACCTTGATGCCAAGTCCCAGGGAGTATCCCGAGGAAATCTGGGGCATCGAGGATCCTCGAATCACTTTCGTGCCCGAGTTGCAGCAATACGCAATCACTTACACATCCTATTCACGCGGTGGTCCCGGGGTGTCTTTGGCTCTGACGAAAGACTTCCGTAGCTTCGAGCGCTACGGCGTCATCATGCCACCTGATGACAAGGACTCGGCTCTTCTGCCTCGGAGAATCGATGGATGCTGGGCGCTTATTCATCGTCCGATGACGCCGCTGGGATCGCACATGTGGGTTTCCTACTCTCCCGACCTGCGTTATTGGGGCAGGCACAAGCTAATGTTGGAGGCGCGTCGCGGTGCCTGGTGGGACGCGAACAAGATTGGCTTGTCGCCGCCGCCCATTGAGACTTCCAGAGGATGGCTCGTGTTCTACCACGGTGTACGGCACACGCCTTCGGGCTGCCTGTATCGTCTGGGCTTGGCGCTGTTTGACCTTGAGAATCCGGCGAAGTGTTCACTGCGAGGGGATTCGTGGATCTTTGGCCCTGAGACCGAGTACGAGCGTCACGGCGATGTCGATGATGTTGTATTCCCCTGCGGATACACCATGGACTCCGATGGCGACACCATCAATCTTTACTACGGAGCCGCTGACTGCTCGATTGCACTGGCTCGGGCTAGCATTCAATCTCTGCTCGACTGGTTGGATGCCAATGGAAGTTCTGAACGTAGGCGAGCGCAGGACCTGTGAAACCGGCGGTGTTCTGGATCTTTCAGTTCGACTTCGGTGGTGAATCGCTGCATCCGATGCCATCACTTGTGCAGAAACCCGGTTCCAAGAAGAATCTCACTCCACGAACCAAGCACCTTTTTCCGTGACGACCGTCACCGGCAGAGGTTTGACCTTCGGAGACCCAATACTCGCGAATCCGGCCAAAGAGTGACTTGGCGATTTGCGCCAACGAACAAGCGAACTATCAGAATCGGGGCTTGACTACCGTGAGTACACGCAGGACATGCGGATGAGCATTAGCCTGCTGACAGATTCGATGGATGATGGAGCTAGCCCATGGGAGTTTGTTCGCGTAGTGCTCAAGGTCTTCGACGCGATAGGTCGTCTCATGAGGTACTTCGCCGTAGGCGGGAGCAAACTTCGGCCACTTCGGAGCACTGGCGATGAGATACCTCTCTTTGCGCCACAATTCGACTGTTCTTGTGTCCAGATACTGCGCGGCATCAGCAGTGGTAGGCAGACGATAGTAGCCTAAAGAATACCGGAAGAATCTCATCGGCGACTCGGACTGGACCTGATGTGACTCGAAGGCCAGCGGCAGTCTTCCGTAGGTGAGATGCAGACGTGTTTGGGCTTCTGAAACTCTGGCAAACGGCGCGGGAGGATCAAGAAGTTTGATCAGGGCCTGTTCTAGAGGCGACGTCCGCTGCGCCCACAATAAGTGTGTCGAAAGCATCAACAAGCTGACCAACAGAATCGGAGAAAGGTGGGAAAGCGAGAGAACTAAGCCCCGCATGGGATCTCCTTCTTTAAGGCTCTGTCGTGGGCCAGCGCCTTTCTTTCAATCGCAAAGGCTCAAGGTTGGTGGAAGTACGGCTCGGTGGGTCTTCGTGGTCAAAACAAGTCTAGACGATTCCCACATGTGTGTCTGGTCAATATTACACACTCCAAAATCTCACTTATGCTCAAATTTTGGGCACCCCTGATGCTCGTAAGCAGTCCGGCGGGGGGACTCAGAGGATCTACGCATCCTGTGAAGCGAGGAGTAAGTAAAGAAAGCGGCCTAGATGACTTAGCAGGAGCGGATCTGCTGAAAGGAAGTTCGCATTTCGCAATCTCAAACGTGCTTTTGCCATCGTGCCGCCGAGCAAACCGAACCTCAACCCATGTAGCTGAGGTGTGCAAGGAATAACAAAGGGCAGCCCGCAAGCCGCCCTTTGGGTGAGTCCCGGATAACGTGTCGCAACAGCTATGCCGCTTTGCGCTGAATTGCGTTGCGGACTCTGTTCCTGGTTTCATTGTCCATGGTCAGGTTGTGCTTTTCGCGACCATGCTGCTCAATCTTTGGCATGATTTCCTGTTCGCTATTTCCACTGACCTGCCAATCGCAGGTCTTAGGACCCACATCGGCGCATCGAAAATTCATCTTGCCTTGTCCCTGTTGTTCACGCTCAAGCGTATCCATATGTTTTCCTCCTTTATTTCATGCTAATCGCCTCTGCGGTTGGTGCAATACCGTGATTACCCGAGTGGTCACGGCAGACTGGGCTTTTCCTGATTGTCTTTCAGCATGCGGTAAAGCTCTTGCATCAAGTAAGTGAGCTTCGCCGGATCATCCTCCCGAATGACAGCGTGAGCGAAGTACTGCCATGTTTTCCGGGGGTCGCGGTGCATAGTGGCTCCTTCTGTACGGTAATCGCGTGTGCAACACTTTTCGGCCGTGACCAATCCATACCCACACGAATGATCGGACGGTCATAAACCAACCGAGGTTCAAGCACAGCGTTTCATCATGTCCGACACTTCCCGCTTGATCTCCAACAAACGTCCCTTTCGTAAGGCGAAAGCGGATTTCTCCAGCGCGGTGTGCTGGCTCTTGCTCCAATACCGTGCAGTCGTGACTCGTAGGTCGCTGATTTCTAGTCTCATGCTGTTGAGACGTTCCGAAATGTGATTCGCATCCATCATCACCTTTGATCTCCAGTCAATTCAAGCAGCTAGCTCTTCGGACGTGTTTTTCGCACTTGCCCTACATTTCAACGCGCTCCGAAGGGCGTGCAACGCATACATCGCGTCATCTACAGCCTGCTCTTCCTCGATATTGTCTCCTGCGGAATCAAAAAGCTCACGTGCACGTATCACCAGTGCCGTTTCCGCTTCAGCAATTCGATCTGAGACTTTGTTGGCGTCCAACTCAAAGAGCGCAGCTTTGTAAAATTGCGCCCAGACTCTTTTGTGCGGTGGTCCTAACTTGCCAGTTTTCATGACCACTCCACGGGAAATAGCAGTCCCACACTTCTATGATGGGAGGCGACGTAGGCCGCCTCCCATTTCCGCTACCCTTGCTGGTTTTACGCGGCTACGGCGACCGCGACCTTGTGGAAGGTTGAATTGACAACGTCAGAGGTCTGAACCTTAGGCGTGCGCTCGATAAACCTTGCCATCATCTTCAACACCTGTGGATAAGTATTGGTATTGTAGGCTTCGGCATCGGCTTTGTTTTCCCACAGACTGATTGCGGTGACGTCAATTCCGCCGTGACCCGCGAATGTAATTTCGTCCTTGAAGCCCTTCTGTTTACGAAGCAAGGGGAGGATATCGTTCTCAAATGTGTGCGTGTAATCGGAAAGAGTATTGGATTTCAGATGAAACGAGACATTGCGTGCAAACATTGCAACCTCCTAAGGTTGGGGTTGCTAAGAGAGAGAACTTCAGATGGGCTGACTTAGTTCAGGGAACCTGAAAGAGTAAGAATAGGTAGCTTGCTCAATCACAATGCTAGGCTTGTGCCCTACGATTGTCAAACGTCGCAGCGCGCAGGTGGGGACCGAGAACCGACCTCTTTGCACCAGGTCTGGCGCAGAACTCAGCATGCAAGTCGCACACGCTGGCTCGCAAGCCCCCAACCCAACGTCGAAGTGCGACAGGCGGACAGTTGGGAGTTTTGAAACTCACACTTCACGCCACGAGTTACGATTGGGAATCTGTGCCGGAGGCTCGAAAGACATTCGCCGATTCACGCAGCCGGACACGCCATTAGCCTGTATCCGCACGAAGACTATTCTTCAAGGTCAGGATTCCATCGGATTTCCGGTGTTTCATGGCGTACGTTTTTCTAACCCCGTCCGCAATACTTGTAAGACGCGAAGCGCATTGGTGATAGCCCGCAGTTCTTCCGGTGAGCTATTGTGCTCTACCTGTATCTCCGTCAATCGGCGGTCAATGGCAGCCTTTGTAGCCTCGAGACAACTTGGCAACTTCTTGTCGTCGATTTCAAAGAGGGCGGCTTCGTACAGCCGTGTCCAAACATATTGCTTCACGCTCGCGCCTCTTTCATACCACCACAAGGACGAACTCATCGCCCAGCAATGGTAAGTCATTCCAATCCTATAGAATAATCTCGCTGTCGAATCTTGGGGAGGGGACAACTGGGAAACCTAGGTAGTGCGCTTCAGCAGCTTCGAGAAGAGCGTAAGGACGCGCAGTCTCATGTGGAGAAGTTAGACGCTGCGATTTCAGTGATTAAGTCGTTAAACGGCTCAGGAACAGTCACGCAGGCCTACCAACCGACCCGAATAATATCCGCCGCATCCCGGCGCAAGATGGCACAGGCCCAAAGAGCAAGATGGCAGAAGGCTGGAAAAGATTCACAAGCAGCGGAGAAATCGGGCTCTGCTCCTGTGAAGCGAACGATGTCGGCAACAGCAAGAAGAAAGATTGCAGCGTTCCAGCGCGCGCGCTGGGCGAAGTTGAAGGGACAGCAGAAGAAGGCCGCTTAGGCTCGGTGTAAAATGTTGCCGTGACGAAACCCTTCATTCTGCCAACCAGAGTTCGCAAGCGCGGAAATCCGAACTGGGGGAAGTCGATGGAGGCCGTCCCAAATGTTCCCACTGCGTTTGAAGAGAAAGTCCGAAGGCTCGGCCTAAACGAGCAGACTTGTCCGAACTCAGAGGAACTGAAACATTGGTGCAAATGCAACAAAGACCGTTGTTACGTTCCGGAGTGGCTGCTGAAACGATGGGGAATGTCAGTTGACCCGAATGTCTCCGGCTGAGATAACCCTCTTAGGGGGCCATCCCGGCTTCGGCGGGCGGACAGATGGTTTCACGCTCTGCTTTCGGCAGTCGCGGAGTGTGAATTTTGCTGCGAAGACTTGTTGACTTTATAATGCGCCCATGCAGCGCGAGATGCGGTGGATAGACCAACCGCGCTTTCGTGGTTGGGGTTGCTCCCAATGTGCATGGGTCTTCAACCCTCCCGGGCCGCCTACCGGTGAGAATTTCGACGTAATGATGCGGAACTTTGAGTCACGCCGCGACAAAGAGTTTACGTCGCACGATTGCGCAAAATATCCGCGCAAACCAGCCCACACCTGACGCTACCTAACTGCTGCCCGTCAACTGTATCTGGCCGATTTGCTTGCTTGCGTTGGCTTCCCTACAGTATGTACAGTATCGAACCTTGGCACGAATTCGTGAAATGCTGCGATGCTGTTAAGGTCCTTTGCGCTGGCGGGGTACATCGCTATGTCTTCACTCGCTTCCGTCCCTCAGTGGTCGAGAGACATAAAGTCCTTTCGGTCTAGTTTGAAACTCTCCCAAGCTGCGCTCGGAAGGAGGCTCAACTGTTCAGCAATGGCCGTGTCTCGCTGGGAGCGAGGCGAACAGCCTCCTTCTGCCGCCTTTTATCTGGCAATAGCAAAGATCGCGGGTCCGTTTTTCGGGTGGACGTTTTGGAATCTAGCCGGGATCAACGAGGATGATCTTCCACGGATGCCCGGTCGCAAGGCGAGGACAAAGAAGAAGCAGCAGAACCTGTCAAATGCGATCACGATTCTAGAAATCGAAGTTGCTCGGAGTGCAGAGCGTGCAGTGAGACGGGACGCGCTGTTCCCAGACCTGCCTACCCTTGAACTGCGACGAGAGTACAAGACCATAGCCGCAGCAGAGGCCAACTTCAGCCGCGTCGTGGCGTGTCACATTCAACTGTTGAAGAGGTTGGGTGTGTAGACCGCCCAACCATAAACCCGAATCCGAGCCATCGCTATCGCTCCTTGGTTGCTTTGCGCATGACGTATGCGGGAAGGATACTCGCGTCGCGGCCGCCAAGCCCGCGGCATCGACAGCGGCGCAGTGACGGCGTTTCAATCATGATCCCCGATTGACGTGCAACTCGGAGGTCAACTGTTGTAACCAGTGGATTTACACGTTTTGACGGCTTGTTTGAGTGCATGCAGGAGTTGTGCTCGAAAAGGGCGTGACACCCCCGATGTGAGAGACGCGATATTTCAACAGTTGACCTAAGCCGTAACAGTCCTCACTTCGGAACCGCAGGTGACGGAAAGTTGATTCCCCAGAAATTCTTTTCCACAGCGTCTGCTTCGAGAAACTCGACTCCATATGTATAGACACCCTGACGTTGTGCGCTGATCAGGGTGACTACTCGGGCCGAAAGCTTAGTCTGGCGAGTGTTTTGTAACAAGATGGTTGAACCCACCAACAGCTCACGATTCAGTTGAATGGCAGCCCCATGTCGGTTCAGCTTGGTTGCGTTGGCGGGCAGAGTAAAGGCGCACTTCGTACGGTCGTCGCCTGACATCGTTATACGAGCTTTGAGCGCTATGCGACTACTTCGGCGCTTTAGTACCTGCATCCCATCAACAGATCTAGTCTTCACGGTCCCTCCTTCGCTCACGTCTTACGAGCGGTGGAACGTTCGTCCAGAGGTGGGTTCTTTGAGATACTAGGCTACAACCTTGCCGGGGCGGTATGTACCGAGGTCAACTATTCAAAGATGACCTTGTGAAATGCCATAAAGAGAAAGAGATCATGGACCTCGGTGATCTTGCGACTGGCCCTAGCCGAAACCAGCTTAGTGGCGATCTTGTTAGCTGATGTAACCAGGGCTGAAGCTTTGTACGCCTCCGGATGCGCGATTTCGAGCTATGAGGCCCTCGCTTCCTGGATCTCGACCTTCTCGATATCGCCCGCACAAATCCCTCATGCGCGTCACCGTGGTTGAGTATGTCACTCCCGCTGACATACTGAGAACAGGCCACAGCGCAAGTTTGCGCCGTCTGTTCACCTAGCAATTGGGGTTTTGAGCGTAATGGCGATGTTACGACAGTCTCTTATTTGTGGCGCTCTTCAGACCGCTCAGATCCTCCGATGCAACGCTGAGAACGCATCGCCACCTCATCTTTAGAATGTTCAGAACTCCAGCCGTGCCTGGAATGCGATCATGCGTGGAGTGCTATCGCCACCTAAACCAACTCCGAGCAATCCGGTCGGCGGAGAAGTCGTGGACGTGAGCGCTCCGAATCCAGTTTGCGTGGAAGGATTTCCCGGAATACCGGCTTCCACTACGCTTGGCAGGCTGAAATTTGGATGGTTGAAGACATTAAAGAACTGCCCCTCAAAGCGCAGCTTTACATGTTCAGTCAAGGCAAACCATTTGGTCAGATAAAAATCGCTCCAGAAAAAATCAGGACCACGCAGTAAGTTGCGGCCGAGGTTTCCGAATTGGCAGCTCTGGGGGCTGTCCCCGCCATAACATTGCCCGGTGCTGGGATCAACGGTCGAGACGAACGCGCCCGGATTGAGCCACTGCAATGTTCCTGGCTGCGTGACGCCTGGAACCGGATGATGTTCATATAGCGGAAGGCCGGGAACAACGCTGGCAAACTGCGGCCCACTGCCCTGCACAATGCCATTACCACCGGCGGAATAGGGCGTGCTTAGGACGGAGAACGGGACGCCGCTGTGCCAGAATGCGGTTCCAGAAATCTGCCAGCCGTTCAGCGCGTAGCCCAGAGAATGATTCCGCACCTTCACCGGCAACTGATATACGTACTGGCCATTGAGATTGTGCCGGATGTCATAGTCGCAAGGACCGTAGTCGCGGGCGAGTTCTCCGGGCAAGGGGGAAAGAATTCCTCCACCGGAAAATTGCAGGAATCCGCCGTTCGAGACCGTATCCATACAACGGCTGAAGGTGTAATTGATCTGTCCCTGCAGGCCGTGTCCGAGGCGTTTTGCGGCCGTCACTTGAAGGCCGTTGTAGTGACTGTTTGCACCGGTCGAGAACTGCGTGACTGCGCCAAACCGTGGATCAGTAGGCTGCATGTAGGGGAATGGCGCAAAACAACCTTGACAGACGGTTTGATAGCCATTGACTTGTGTCGAGTAAGGCTGGTTCACGGCACGCGTGCCCACGTATTGGGCCTGTAAGCTGGCCGTCGTTCCGAATTGATGTTCCAGTCCCAGGCTCCACTGCATAAAATACGGAGCGTGTAGTTTGCCATCCGGGATAGCCGTGATCGCGACTGGTGGAAGACAATTTGCGGGATTTGCCTGGGGCGATGCGCACGAAAGCAGACCTCGGGGAAATCCTGACGCAAAGATCTGATTCGCAGTGATGGTTGCGTCGACCGCGCTGTTGGTCACTCCCGGCGCGATTGCTGTACATCCGACCGGGCTGCAGCCCGCGGACCCAACTGTGCCGACCGTGCCAAGCAGTCCTCCCTGGAACGTCTTGTCGTAGGGAGGATTGATACCGATCAGATCGGCTACGCTGCCCGGCAAGATGTCACTGAAAATCCCGAAACCGCTGCGGAGTACCGTTTTTGGCTCGAACTGCCACGCAATCGCCGTTCTCGGTTGCAGAATGGCCACCGGCGTGGAAGAGAACAGATTGCCAAGATTAGTCTGGATGGCCGCGTTGAGCGGTTGATCGACATCATGTGAGATGGAACTGAAAGAGCCGCGAAGTCGGGCAACTTGATCGTGCGGATTCAGCGGATTGGAGTTGAAGGTATCGCGCAGGCCGAACGTCCAGGTCAGTTGGCGCGTTACTTTCCAGGTGTCTTGCGCGTAGAGATCGAGATTCAGAAAATTGAAGGGCTCGTTTGCGTTGGTAGGGAACGTCTTCGAAGCTGTGTTCGCCACTCCATGAATGAATTGCTGCAGGCTCGCATAAATCACGGTGGGAACTGTGCCTTCCCCGAAGTCATAGTCATTCAGACGGAAGATTCGAGTGTTGGTTCCAAATCGCAGTTCGTGAGCGCCATGGCTCCAGGCAAGATTGTCATTAATGAAAAATCGAGATGCGCGTCGACCTTGCATCCAGGTGTTGTCAAGCCCACCGATGGGCGTGAATGGGTTCGCGCCGCTGCCCTGCAATACGATCGGGAAAGCCGAGAGTGTCTTCTGAAAGTCGCTTGGCCCGAACAAGCTCTCGTACCAGGAGAAAGCGGGATTGAAGTAGTTCACCAGGTTCTGTGAGAAGACGTGGGTGTGTCCTGCCGCAAACGAATAGAGAGGCTGCGGCGAAAGCGCATTGAAGAGCGGGTTGATGGGGTCTGTCCACGCGGCTTGCAGTCCGGTGTCGGCCTGGAAACGAAACCAGGTCGTATCCTTTTGGTTGATGTTGTAGTCGACGCGGGCGGTTTGCACCTGTTCGTGGTCGTCGCCAGAGTGCGAGACGCTCTGCCGGTTCGCGCAACCAGCAGCGATCGGGCAACCGAGTATCGCAGTGGGCGTGCCTCCAGTATTTTGGTAGAGAGAGAACATCTGTCGATAGAACGGCACTTCCTGCGGTGCAGCCGGGTAAATGATGTTGCCGTTTGTACCGGTCAGACCTAACGGAAGTTGTTGCAAGACGTATTGCTGGAATGCGGGAGTTGGGACGATCGTCGGTGTAACGATGGGCAGCGCGATGCGCACCCACTCGCTGTCGAAGAAGAAAAACAGCTTGTCGTGCTCAATCGGTCCCCCCAGACTTCCTCCAAAATGATTCACCGTGGATCGCGGCTTGTGATTTCCAGGTGTCGCATTCGTAAAATAGTCCGCCGCATTCAGCAGCGAACCATTCCACAGTTCGTAAAGATTGCCATGAAACTGATTCGTGCCCGACTTGGTGACGTAGTCAACTTGCGATGCTCCATAGCGTCCCTGATCCACTGAATAGGAAAGAGTGTTGACGGTCACTTCTGAAATCGAATTCAACCCCAGGACTAGGTTGGTTGAAAGGCCGCTGTTGAGATTGGTGAGCGGGTCATTCGTTTCCAGACCGTCGACGATGTAACCGTTCGAAAGGGCGGGGAGTCCGTTAAACTCCACGTTGCCGTACCCGTTTGAGCCGCCGACGAAGTCATTGCTGCTGCCAGCCGTGTTGATCAGCGCTCCGGGCGCAAACTGCAGCGGGTAGGTTAAATCACCGCCTGGATTCGGCAGATTTTCCAGTGCCGGCGCATTCAGAGTCGTGGATGTGTTCGCGTTTTCTGGGTTGATGACTGCGGATTCACTGCTTACTTCGACGAGCTCATTGGATCGGGCTACCTTTAGCGTAAAATCCACCGTTTGCTTCTGCCCCAGGCCCGAAACGACATTGTCATTTTGCTTCGGTTCGAAACCCGGTGCTTCCGCTTTGACCGAGTACGTGCCCGGCTTCAACTGTGGGAAATTGAATCGGCCAGCTTCATCGGTCTGGACGCTACGCTTGAGGCCGGTCTCGTGATTTGTGACCGTTACGATGACGCTCGGCACAACTGCCCTGGTTGGGTCCCTTACTTCGCCAACGATGGCACTTGTGGTTTCGCCCTGCCCTAGAGCTTCCGCCGGAAGGAGACATGCCACGCACAACACAAGAAGAGCGAAGCAGCGTACCCGCGAAATGGATTCTTCGCTCATGTGGCCTACAAATGCGAATGCTCCTTGTCTTGCTCAAATTAACCAAGGGTTATTTGTTGTAGTTAACCATAGTTAAGGTCAACAAGCAAGCGCGAACGCGAAGAAGCCGATTGGCTTGGGCCCGAATCACCCCCAATATAGAAGTAACTAAGTTGGGCGAAATCTAGCTTTTATGGAACATGGGCTGGAATGTTTGATGTAACCAGATGGGATGAGAATGCCGGTCTCCGGCGGGATGCGATGCATCCGATCCCAAGGGATACGGCTGGTCTGGCTACGACGCAAAAGTGCGCGGTGCCAGAGCCGTCCTACTTGGAGTCGAAACAGATGCAGCGTGTGGTCGAGTAAAGTTGGTGGTGCTGATCCAACCAACCGGCTCGGGAGAGTCGGAGTAGGGATCATGATTGCTCATAACCCCCTCCACGGATCCGGACAGGCGGCTTTCCCGCATCCGGCTCTTACCTTAGGTGACAACGCCCATGCGGCGGAGAGGATAAGGATGGTAGATGCGAACGGGAGGCAGCCAGCGGACGATGAGTCGAGCGGGGGAGCCGACATTGTCATGGAATCAATAGCGCAAGTTTGCGCCGTCTGTTCAGCTAGCAATTGGGGTTTTGAGCGTAATCGCGATTTATCGACAGTTAGCCGCTATTGCCCTGTGAGTCAGATATTTGCTGGGTGGGCTGCTAACTAAGACGCTTGACGACGAACTTGTTGCAACGCGCTGGTCGCGGTTCGCCTCGCGGGCATTCGCACGTCGGTCTTAGCATCACTAGGGGTCGCATTACTGAATATAGGGTCCACTTTGATGTGAAGGGTTTTCACAACTCCACCTAACTCGGCTAAGCGGCTTATCAATTTGGTGCTCTCGTTTAATCCGTTTGCCGGAATTTCGCGTACATCAACGGTAAAGCTTACTTTGTATCTTGGGGCATTCGTCGGTGCTTCCGCTAGCGTGAGTTGCCACATTCGTGAAACCGCGACCACAGAGTGGCTGCCGCAAACACCGCACGCATCATGGGGACTGTTGGTGACTAAATCGCAGTTTACGCAGTAGACAGCATTCAGCAGGGGAATTGCGCTCAGGAACCCGCTCCCAGCGTCGGTAACCCTAAGCTGTTCGTCATCAGTGCGCAGTCCATGAGTCTTGGATAGCGGTGCTGGTCTTAGCAAAAGCCACCCAACCAACAAAATCGCGACGACTAACATGGCCCAGGGAGCCATTTCGCCCCAAATGATTACAATGACCACGAAACCCAACAGGCGCAGCATAAGTCACCAGGCGTTATTGTACCGCGCTGCTTTCTCCGATAGCGCTTATTGACCCCATGATGAGTGCTATCGCGATATTACGCCACTTAAGGTCCTTACGGTGTCGTTGCGAGGTTTTGGAGCGTCAGAAAAAATCGTTGGAACTGTCGATTCTTACAGTAGCTGGGGCTGGCACAGGGGCCTAAAATTGGCTCCGTTCACACGGGCTGCGGAGGAGAAAAGACGATGGCAATGCAAACGAAAAAGACTCGACCGAACATTGTCTTCGTCCTGTTAGACAACATCGGCTGGGGAACTTTCGGGGTGTACGGTGGAACGATACCCACGCCGCGAATCGACAAGTTCGCCAGCGAGGGCATCCGGTTCAACAACTACAACATCGAGGCCCAATGCACGCCGTCGCGCTCGGCCATTCTTACCGGGCGGCATCCGGTTCGCTCGGGAACTATCAGGGTGCCTTTGCCCGGAGAGGGGCTCTCTGGGCTCGTGCCGTGGGAATACACCATCGCCGAACTCCTCTCTGACGACGGCTATGCCACCGCAATGTACGGCAAGTGGCACGTGGGCGAGCACGAGGGTCGTCTGCCGAACGATCAAGGCTTCGACGAGTGGTGGGGAATCAAGAACAGCAGCGATGAGGCCGGTTATTCCGCGTGGCCTTTGTTCAAGGAAAGCGGCATGCCGGAGCCCATGATCTGGGAAGGAAAGAAGGGCGAGCCGTCCAACCCAGTGATGCCGTTTGACCTAAAGGTGCGGCCTATCTTCGACGGGGACTACATCATCCCCAAGACAGTCGAGTACATCAAGCGGAACGCGGCAGCGAAACAGCCCTTCTTTGTCTACGTTGGCTACACCGAGATGCACCCACCTGTGATCGGCCACCCGGATTTCGTCGGCAAGTCCACCCAGCGCGGCGGCCTGTACGCCGACATCGTCGCCGAGATAGACTACCGCGTCGGTCAGATTCTGGACGCCGTCAAAGAAGCGGGCATCGACGACAACACCATCGTCATCCTCAGCAGCGACAACGGGAGCGGCGGAGCCATGCCACAACTCGGGGGTTGTATGAACGGGCCTTGGCGCGGCGATTTTCTGAACACGCCGTTCGAGGGAAGTATGCGGGTGCCGGGAATAATCCGCTGGCCGGGAAAAGTCCCCTCTGGTGTCGTCACCAACGAGATGCTCGCCGCTGTGGACTGGCTGCCCACGTTGGCCGGGATGGTGGGCGCGTCGAAACTCGTGCCCAAGGATCGACCCATCGACGGCGTGGACGCCTCGGCCTTCATGTTAGGCAAGAGCAATACGACTGGTCGTGACAGTTACATGTTCTTCGGCATAGACGGCGAGTTGCTGTCGATCAAGTGGAAAATCTACAAGACGATCTTCCGCTATACGGAGACTCCCGCCCTTGAGAAACCCTACATCGCGTCGCAGTTCCCTATGTTCTACGATCTGACCAGCGATCCTCACGAGGACAATAATCTGTTCAACTCAGACATGACTTGTGGTTGGATACTAGCGCCGTGTTTCAAACTCATCGGTGAATATCAGCGCAGTCTAAAGGAATACCCCAACATCAAGGTCGGCGAGGACTTCAAGGGCTATAAGAAATCAACCTTGCAATCAGCATGATTGCGATCACAAGAAGCCCGTACCGCTAGTGAGAGAAATCTGGATAGTTTACGTAATCGCATTATAAAAGGGCGCCCTTTTGGAGTAGGTTGTGATCGTTCGCATCATCACCTACAGAAAGGAGCACCCTCGTGAACGATGAAAAGTATATTGGGCTGGACGTTCATCAAGCAACCATCGTGGTCGCGGTCATGGATTCGACCGGCAAGTTGGTCATGGAATCGATCCTGAAGACGAAAGCAGCGACCATTCTTCAGTTCTTTGCAGGCTTGCGCGGAACTTTGTCGGTGACCTTCGAAGAAGGAACCTGGTCCGCCTGGCTGTACGATCTGCTCCACTCCCGCGTCGACAAACTGGTGGTGTGCAATCCGCGGAAGAATGCGTTACTCCACGACGGGAACAAGAGTGATCGCATCGATGCACGGAAGCTGGCCGAGCTGTTACGCGGCAACCAACTCAAACCGGTCTACCACGGCGAGACCGGAGTGCGCATGTTGCGAGAACTATCGCGGAGTTATCTCACCATCGTCAAGGATCTGTCGCGAGTGATGAATCGGCTGAAGGCGGTGTACCGCAGCTGGGCGATTCCCTGTGCGGGCAGAGATGTTTATTACCGCCGACATCGAGCTCAGTGGCTGGCCAAGATCCACGAAGCCGGGGTGCGACGTCGAGCTGAGCGACTTTATGAGCAGCTGGACATGTTGCAACACTTGCGGCAGCAAGCCCGCCGCGAGCTGTTAGCGGAAAGTCGCAAGCATACGATCACCGCCAAGCTGCGACAGATTCCGTATCTAGGACCGATTCGAGTGGCGCTGGCGGTGGCTCTGATCCAGACCCCGCATCGTTTCCGCAGCAGGCGACAACTGTGGGCCTATAGCGGACTGGCCTTGGAAACCCGCACCAGCGCGGAATACCGTTTTGTCGAAGGTCAAGTGCGACGCTCGAAGAAACTGCTTTGCATTCGGGGCCTGAACAAAGACTACAACCATGATCTGAAGGGTCTATTCAAAGGTGCGGCCACCATGGCCAGTGTGCGCCCCGGGCCCTTCCAAGACTTCTACCAGGCGACGCTGGCCCAAGGCATAAAGCCGACCATGGCGCGGCTCACGCTGGCACGCAAGATTGCCGCCATTACGCTGACACTTTGGAAGAAGGGAGAAAACTTCGACGCCGAAAAACTGAAATCGCAAGCCGCTTGAGCGTCTGGGGTGAAGAGCCCTTCCATCTCCGGTGATCTTTTCTGGTGGTGGCCAGTCGGTTCTGGAGACGCTCGGGTTCGAGGGTGAGTATGACAATGGCCTGTAGACAACGCGGTGCCGATAGCACCCAGTCTCTGTGAAATCCCTATGCCCCCTCGGACAACCCGAAAAAGCATTAGGCCACGAGCCTCAGATAGATCCATGGTTGACACCGTACAACCGCAGGGCTTGCTAGTTTTCGTAACTGATCGGCGTCGTCGCTACTAAATGAAGATGCCACGGCTGAGATGGAACAACCAAAATCAACTGCAGGCACGACACCAGACTAGCGTCTTCCATTGGCGAGAGGGCTGGATGGCGCGAACTCTGCGCGCCCCCGGTGGAGGGAGAAAAATGTTCTTGACATCCCCTTATATAGACCAGGCCATTTCACTCAAATCCCCTCAGGGAAGGCTGATGAGTGTAATCGCGATTTAACAACAGTTGTGGGCCGCCAGCAGCGGTAGCAGGGTTCCTACCTGTGCGTAGCTATTTTCCTAAGCGCCCAGCCGATCCTTGGGCGAGCCGACCTAGACTGCCGCGTCGCCGAGCACAACCATCTTTGCGCAATGGGCCTATTGCATATACTAGTCGGCGGAGGCGCTCCATGCAGAATCTGCGTGTGCTTGCCGTCACTTTACTTTGCATTTCCTCTCTCTTTGCGAAGGCACAAGACAACCCGCAACCGATCAATCTTTCTAAATCTCCAAGGGCCACGCACCCGAATATGAACGCGGTCATTCAGCAGATTGCCGATCTCACAGAAACAGACGGGAAAGCCGGCGATACGCTTGGGTTATCTGCTGCCATTGGCGAAGCAACGGCAGTTGTGGGAACCGGCCGTACAGTCCCAAATGGCGTGGCGTATGTTTTTGTGAAGCCCGCTGGCGGCTGGTCGAATATGACGCCGACCGCTACACTGACCTCTTCAGACAACGCATACGAGTTCGGCAGTCCGGTAGCAATCAGCAGCGACGGCAGTACCGTATTGGCGGGGGCGCCTGGGGCCAAGATTGGCAAGAATGGATTTCAGGGCGCAGTGTACGTTTTCGTGAAGCCTAGCAGCGGCTGGCAGAACATGACTGAGACTGCGAAGCTAACCGCCTCCGATGGGCAGAAGTTGGATAGCCTCGGGATTTCGGTTGGAATTAGCGGCAGCACGGTGGCTGCGGGAGCCTATCAGGCCACGATCGGCAGCAATTCTCAGCAGGGCGCGGAGTATGTGTTTGTCAAACCTAGCACGGGCTGGAAAAATATGACACAGACGGCCAAGTTGACTGCCTCCGACGGTCAGGCTAAGGACTGGATGGGCTGGACCTCATCGATAAGCGGCAATACGGTGGCCGTCAGCGTTCCCAATCACGATCAGTACCGCGGAGAAATTGACGTGTTCGTGGAGCCTTCGGGCGGCTGGAAGGACATGACACAAACCGCTCGCCTTGAGGCTACGGACGCGAAAGTTGATGACGATCTCGGCGATTCTGTTGCCATCAGTGGCGATACCGTTGTGGGCGGGGCTCCTTTGACAATGATTGACAAGAATCCTCAGGAAGGCGCGGCGTATGTGTTCGTGCGGCCGGCGAGTGGCTGGAAGGACATGACCCAGACGGCGAAGCTTGTCCCGCAGGACGGGCAAGCCAACCAGTGGATGGGCGTGTGTGCGAGCATCAACTCTAAGGCGATTGTGATGGACGCGCCCCAAACCACGGTAGGTCAAAACGCAAAGCAAGGAGCCGAATATGTGTTTGCGAAACCGGCACATGGTTGGAAGACCATGACGTCCACGGCCGAGTTGGTAGCTTCTGACGGCCAGGCAGGCGACGAGTTGGGCTGGTCCGTTTGGATCAACGGAAAGACGGTCGTGGCAGGAGCTCCCTACGCGACAGTTGACGGAAACGCTGATGAAGGACTTGCCTACGTGTTCCCGTATTAATTTTGGCGAGCAACCCTCCTGACCGTAGCTCTCCATGTGCTAACAGCAACGGAAGAACATCTAATTGCTCCGAGTTCCTGCTACAACTCGGTGTCCCACGTTCCCCTTCCAGCGGGGTCAATGAGCGCTATCGGGATTTTGCGCCAGCGTTCCTCTTGAGCGAACGCCAACTCCTTCTCTTTCATTGACTGGTATGAGATGAAGTCCTGTCCTTCTGCCCAAGATGATAGGGGTTTGGCCACGTGCTCGTAAGCCGTAGCCGATCAAAAGGCCGAATACGATTCGGTGGAAGGCGTGCCTCGGGCTTCTTCTTGGTGTCATAAACAACTATCCCCCGACATTCGGCATCCGAATCGCACGACGGAACGTGCCCATCCGGGCCGCTTCGATTCTTGCCTGGCGTCGAAGTCGATTCGCAAGAAAGGCGGTTTACCAGTGATAAAGAGACTGCAAGAACAGGTTTCGAAACTACGTGTCAGTGCGGTTTATGCCGCGCCGAGGGTTGTGGCCGTCATCCTGCTAGGGCTCGTCACGTTGCCGCTGATGCAGGCACAGACGTTCACCACACTGTACAACTTCACCGGCTCCACGGACGGCGGATACCCTTATGCTGGCGTCATTCAAGATGAAGCAGGCAATCTCTATGGTACGACCGGGGCTGGCGGCAATTTGAGTTGCCAACTCGGAGGGAATGGCTGTGGAGTGGTGTTCAAGCTGGATACCACCGGCAAAGAGACCGTGTTGCATAGCTTCTCTGGGAAAGACGGAGCTTATCCTTACGGTACCTTGGTGCGAGATGAGGCGGGTAACCTCTACGGCACCACGGAATATGGGGGTGACTTTCAATGCGACAAGTACCAGGGTATCGGCTGCGGAGTGGCGTTCAAGCTCGATATGACAGGAAAAGAGACCGTGCTTCACGTCTTTAGGGGCGGGCGGGCGGACGGCTGCAATCCCTACCAAAACTTAATCATGGACAAGGCGGGCAACCTCTATGGGACTACTCCCGGGTGCGGCGCTTACGACCTGGGAACGGTGTTCAAGCTAACAAGGAACGGTAAAGAGACGTTGCTGCACAATTTCGCGGGGCCGGACGGCGAAATACCAAGCGGCATGCTAAGAGACGCCTCGGGCGACTTCTATGGGCTCACCGAGCAGGGTGGCAGGGCGGGCCATGGAGTGCTGTATAAGCTCACTAAGGAGGGGACACTGATTGTCCTGCATAACTTCGCTGGCGGGGCTGCTGGGAACGATCCCGGAGCCGTGACTATGGATGCCTCGGGTAATTTCTACGGGACAACAAACCAGGGAGGCTCCCCGTTCGGGGGAATAGCGTGGAAGGTAAGTAAGCAAGGCAGCGAGACCATACTCCACGATTTTAGCGGGGGCAACGGGGACGGGTGTCTTCCGCAAGGAGGCGTCGTCCGGGACCCGAACGGAAACTTGTATGGCAACACATTTCAATGCGGTTCTTCCGACGATGGAGTCATCTGGAAAATAAGCAAGAACGCTACCGAGACCGTGCTGCACGATTTTTCAGTCCCAGGTGGCGCAAACCCCTCCGGTAGCCTGCTGCGCGATGCCAACGGTGGTCTTTATGGCACGAGTTCGTGCGCCGACACCGGCACTGGCTGCTACGGAACGGTCTGGGCGTACAAGTAAGGTGGCCAGCATAAGTCGTAACTGATGCCGGGTGTGCAAACATTGCGTCCCCTCGTACCAGCCTGCCCCAAAAGCGAAATTACTCCGCCAGGCCGGTCGCTCGCAGAATAACTTCCGAGAACAGGCCATTTCACTCAAAACCCCCGGCTTAGGGGTCAATGAGCGCTATCGCGATTTTGCAACAGTCATCCCCTCCAAATATTAACAAGTCTAAGGCTCTCATTGACTTGCTCTGTTTCGCAGACGTAACATTTGCTCGAAGTGAACTTGAGGACTTCGATAAGCGCCTAGCGATGTCGAAACTGATCTTTCTTGTGCTTCTCTGCTGCGTGCCGAGTGCGTTCGTGTCGGCACAAGACTCCGGTACCGACGAGTACGTCACGGGAATGACTGTCGTCGGTACACCGGGCGCGGGACCATCCTGCCCTCTAATAGTTTGGTTCGTAGAGCCCGATACTCCCGCTGCTAAGACTGCAATCCAACCCGGTGACAGGGTGCTTGCCATTGACGGCCATCGCGGAATCGATGCTGCTGAAGCCCACCCACTACTTCACTCCAAAAATTCGAATCCAGTCAAACTCGAACTTGAGGGTGAACACGGCACTTATACCGTGACGGTTGGGCGCGTGAAAGAATCGATTCTGCTGAAAAGAGGAGGATGGAAGGTCGGCCCGGACGGCAACGGGTACGCGCAGGACGCCACCGACGCAGAGATGAAGCGTGTGGCAACGATCAAGGAGCCGCCCGCCAGCGACCGCGTCTTCGACCACCACTACCCAAAGAATGTGGAACTCTACTATCCGGGATTCGAGGCGTTGGTCTTGCAGGATCGTGACGAGATTGTCGTATGGGGTATGGAAGATGAAGGGCCAGCTCAAAAAGCAGGCGCGCATTACGGAGATGCGATTATTTCAGTGGACGGCGTCAGTCCGCAGGGCAAATCCGTGCCTGAATTGGAGACGCTTCTCAGCAGCAGCGGGCCGAAAGCGATGTCGCTGGTCATTAACCGCGACGGCGTCACCAAAACCTTCACGTTTGATCTGATCAAAGCAGCGGACTTGATGCGACAGAACAAAAAGCGGTGGTACGAAGGCAAGATTATTCCATCGGTCATCCCCAACGCATATCTACACTGTTTTGAATCGAAGCATTAGACGCTAAGGTGGTTTGCGTTCCACCATTCACTGTGTTGCTGCCGAAATCAACGTTAGCACTCAAGTGCCCAGCTCAAGGCCAAAATGAGTGTAATCGCGATGTTTCAACAATTGAGGAGACTCGCTCTTCTTTTAGTGGTGTTGTGTTTCTGGGGCGGTTCCCCGCCCTTCAGAAATGCGCGGGATCTGCCTCCATCTTCGAATTCCACCCATTCATCTCATTGAGTTCCTCGGGGTTGATCTGAGGCAAGTGCCGGATGAACAAAACCAGGCGCCAGGTTTGCGGGACAGTGTGCGTCCCGTGGAAGGCGGGCATGCCGCTCAAACGAACTCCATTTTCAATTGTGTAGTAGAGTTCGCCATCGCTCTTGTTCTGCGTCGCGGCTGCGCGCAAGTCGGGCGGTTTCGGATAGAGACCCTTGCCGTACACCGTGTGGCCCGATCCGTCATTCGAATGGCACGGGGAGCAATGAAAGGCGAAATGCTCCATGCCTCCCCGAATGTTCTCCGTTGAAGGCATGATGGGATTGCGAAGTTCGCGGTACGAGGACGGCAAGGCCAATTTGCGTGCCGTTGTCGCCGCGAACACCTCGATCGCTGATGGGGTCGCAAGTGCGCTGAAGCCGTGTTGCACGAGAATTAGCCCGTACACCGCGGCCGCAATCGCAAGAACAAACAGAATTAGCGAAACTACTTTCCACGGGTTCATGTCTGCCTCCCTTGTCCCGAGCCAGGCCTTCGATGGGCTGCCTTCCGCGTCAGCCGCGAAGAATGGCAGCTCCGAAGGGAGCACCCGTCAGGCCGCCATCCACCACCAGCTCGACCGCGTTGATGTACGACGAATCGTCCGAGGCAAGAAAAAGCACGGCCTTGGCCAGATCTTCCGGCTCGCCCCAACGGGCAAGTGGAACCGTGGAAGAGAAGAAGTCGGAAACTTTTGCGGATTCCTCTGCCGTGGCATTGGCGCGTGGCCCGCGCTTCCAGATGGGAGTTTTCGTCGCTCCAGGGGCCACCACGTTCACGCGAATTTTGCGCGGTGCAAGGTCTGCGGCGATGGATCGCGCCATCGAGACGAGTCCGCCTTTCGTGGCAGCGTAGGCAGCCAAGCCTGGTTGACCGAGATAACTTTGCACCGATCCGTTGAAGATGATGCTGCCGTTGTCATTCATGAGAGGAACGGCTGAATTGACGGTAAAGAAAGCACCGTTGAGGTTGGTGTGGACTACCTTCTCGAAGATGGCTTCGTCGGTCGTGCCAGTCGGCGTACTGCCAGAAATGCCTGCATTGGCGAAGACGATGTCAAGTTTGCCAAAGTCTTTGGCGAGTTCAGCGAAAAGCTTCTTGCGGTCCTCCGCCACCGTAACGTCGGCGCGATGGCCGTGCGCCTTCGATCCCAGCTCGGCGACCGCTTCATCCAGTGTCTGTTGATCGCGACCCGTAATTGCGACTTCCGCGCCTTCTGCAACGAAAAGCCGGGCAGTGGCCAGGCCGATGCCGCTGTTTCCGCCAGTGATGAGAGCCTTCTTGCCTGCGAGTTTCATGATTTCCGCCTGGACGGCTGGGCTGATTTCGGCCATGGTGGCCTCCTTTTGAACAGGTTGGGATTTCTTGGTGTGAGTGATGAGCCAACAGTTCAACGTCAGCCCTGACAACCTCTGGATTGCGATGGATTATACGCCGACATCGAAGACTGTTGTAATCGCATTATAAAAGGGTGCCCTTTTGGAGTAGGTTGTGATCGTTCGCATCATCACCTACAGAAAGGAGCACCCTCGTGAACGATGAAAAGTATATTGGGCTGGACGTTCATCAAGCAACCATCGTGGTCGCGGTCATGGATTCGACCGGCAAGTTGGTCATGGAATCGATCCTGAAGACGAAAGCAGCGACCATTCTTCAGTTCTTTGCAGGCTTGCGCGGAACTTTGTCGGTGACCTTCGAAGAAGGAACCTGGTCCGCCTGGCTGTACGATCTGCTCCACTCCCGCGTCGACAAACTGGTGGTGTGCAATCCGCGGAAGAATGCGTTACTCCACGACGGGAACAAGAGTGATCGCATCGATGCACGGAAGCTGGCCGAGCTGTTACGCGGCAACCAACTCAAACCGGTCTACCACGGCGAGACCGGAGTGCGCATGTTGCGAGAACTATCGCGGAGTTATCTCACCATCGTCAAGGATCTGTCGCGAGTGATGAATCGGCTGAAGGCGGTGTACCGCAGCTGGGCGATTCCCTGTGCGGGCAGAGATGTTTATTACCGCCGACATCGAGCTCAGTGGCTGGCCAAGATCCACGAAGCCGGGGTGCGACGTCGAGCTGAGCGACTTTATGAGCAGCTGGACATGTTGCAACACTTGCGGCAGCAAGCCCGCCGCGAGCTGTTAGCGGAAAGTCGCAAGCATACGATCACCGCCAAGCTGCGACAGATTCCGTATCTAGGACCGATTCGAGTGGCGCTGGCGGTGGCTCTGATCCAGACCCCGCATCGTTTCCGCAGCAGGCGACAACTGTGGGCCTATAGCGGACTGGCCTTGGAAACCCGCACCAGCGCGGAATACCGTTTTGTCGAAGGTCAAGTGCGACGCTCGAAGAAACTGCTTTGCATTCGGGGCCTGAACAAAGACTACAACCATGATCTGAAGGGTCTATTCAAAGGTGCGGCCACCATGGCCAGTGTGCGCCCCGGGCCCTTCCAAGACTTCTACCAGGCGACGCTGGCCCAAGGCATAAAGCCGACCATGGCGCGGCTCACGCTGGCACGCAAGATTGCCGCCATTACGCTGACACTTTGGAAGAAGGGAGAAAACTTCGACGCCGAAAAACTGAAATCGCAAGCCGCTTGAGCGTCTGGGGTGAAGAGCCCTTCCATCTCCGGTGATCTTTTCTGGTGGTGGCCAGTCGGTTCTGGAGACGCTCGGGTTCGAGGGTGAGTATGACAATGGCCTGTAGACAACGCGGTGCCGATAGCACCCAGTCTCTGTGAAATCCCTATGCCCCCTCGGACAACCCGAAAAAGCATTAGGCCACGAGCCTCAGATAGATCCATGGTTGACACCGTACAACCGCAGGGCTTGCTAGTTTTCGTAACTGATCGGCGTCGTCGCTACTAAATGAAGATGCCACGGCTGAGATGGAACAACCAAAATCAACTGCAGGCACGACACCAGACTAGCGTCTTCCATTGGCGAGAGGGCTGGATGGCGCGAACTCTGCGCGCCCCCGGTGGAGGGAGAAAAATGTTCTTGACATCCCCT